>OCPP01000437.1_pt1 | contig 30945 bp, 27 predicted proteins | sample 1538211 | NCBI WGS metagenome assembly OCPP01 (sample SAMEA2580193, study PRJEB22360) | human gut metagenome | biome: human gut; feature: human-associated habitat; material: faeces | place: Denmark | collected 2008/2010
GGAACGCTTCCATCCCTGCCCCGAGATGATAACTGGTGCCCTGCTCTTCTCTTCCCTCCTCCTGCAGAAGCTCTCCATTGTGGTATACAAAGCTGGTTCTCCTGCCGTTTTCCAGCAGTTCAAAGCGCAGTCCTTCCGCGTCATAGCGGTTCTCCTGCACATTGCCAGTTTCAGTTTCCACCCTTGTCTGCTGGTGGCGGCTGTTATAGGAGAACCGACGGATTCCGGCTGCATTTTTCTCCTCTATTATACCGCCCTGACGGTCATAAGAAAACTGTTTTCTATCGGCAGGGCTTTCCTCTTCGACCAGCTGGTTCTTCTCATTATAAAGATAACGGATTTCTCCCTGTGCATCCGTCTTCCGGATTCTGTTCCCGGCTTTGTCATAGGCATAGCAAACAGAAGCGCCGTTCCGCCGCTCTTCCAGAAGCTGTCCTCGGACATCATAATTGTAGGAGATATCCAGTGCATTATTCCCTGCGGTGATTTCGGATGTAACGCCACCCAGAGTTACACCTGCCTGTGTACCTGTCTTCGCCGTGCGGTTTCCGTTGCCGTCATACCGGTATGCAAAGGAAATCAGGACATTTTCACCTGCTCTGGTTTCCAGCGTGCGGACGTTTCCGTCCCCGTCATAGGTATAGGCGGTCTCCACACCGTTACCATAATGGATGCGACTGATGCGGTTCAAAGCATCGTAGCTGCGTCCTAAGATATCGTACTCATACCGGGTGCAGACTCCTGCGGGGTCTTTAATCTCCGTGATCTGCCCTGCCCTGTCATGGGTATAGGAAACTAAGCGTTTCCCGTTGGAACGCTTTTCTTTCAGGTTGCCATGTGCATCGTAGATGTATTCATAGGACTTTCCGTCGCAGACAGCACGGGTCACCCGGCCCAGACTGTCATAGTGCCAGGTGCTGATGTTGGTGTGCTTTCCTTCTGCATCGGACGCCTTCTCATACACGGGCTGTCCGAATACGTTGCAGGCACGCTGCAGCTGTCTTCCATCCCGGTCGATATGCAGGGACAGGTTGCCCTCCTCGTCATACCGGAAGGTCTCTGTATCGCCCAGCTGATCAATTCTCTCGCTGACCTTGCCGAGACTGTTGTAACGGTACTGCACTGCATTACCGTTACCGTCTATAGTCCTGCTGACCTGCCCGGCGGGGGTGTATTCATAGCCTTCCTTCACCCCGTCCACAAAGCCAATGCCTGTGATGCGTCCCCAGCTGTCCACATCATAGGAAATGGGATTCTGGTTGCCGTCCACAACTCCCGTGATCTGCCCTCTGGCATTATACTCATACTGCTGGAGGATGCGCTGATGGTTCCCTGAACGCCGGACATCCTTGATCTTTCCATCCAATTCGTAGGAAAGTTCTGTCCGGTTTCCAAACGTATCCTTTTGGATGACCGGCTGATTCCGCAGGTTGTAGGAAAGCTCCTGTACCACTTCACCTAATGCATTGGTGGTGCGGATGCGGTTGCCGCGGCTGTCATAGGTGTAGGATACCCCCGCCCCGTCATCACTCTCCGGCTCGTAGCCGTAGGGACTGATCTCTTTCCGCAGCCTGTCATTCCGGTCATAGAGATAGCGGGTCACCCCTCCTGCCGGATTGGTTCTGTGGGTCGCCCGGTCTTTCAGGTCATACCGGGTGCTGCTCTCCAGACATTCCCCGTCCGCTCCCAGAAGGGTCCGTTTCAGCACATTTCCGGCCGCATCGTAGGCATACTGCACCCGTCTGTCGATACCGTTCTTTCTGTCAAGGACTCTCTCCCCGGTCAGGCGGTCGTCCGCATCGTAGCTTCTGCGGATCTCGGAGCCCTTCGGGGTGGTGATCTTTGTCAGGTTGCCGTTGGCATCGTAGGCATATCTTGTAACGGCGGCCTGTACCGGGCCGTTGCCCTGGATTTCCTCCGTCCGCTGAACAAGCCACCCGTTTTTATTGTAGGCATAATGAATGACACTATGAACACCGTCCGCAATGGCACGCTCTTCCAGCGTTACATTTCCCAGACAGTCATAATCGTAGCGCATTTTTGCCCCAAAGTCATCTTTCACTACATTCAGATGATTGTTTTTATCGTAGGAAAAATGGATCCGGTGCCAGCCATCCGGCTCTCCGTCCCGTTCTACTTCCTGTTGTCCGTAGGCCTCCTCCACCTTATTGCCCTGACTGTCATAGGTATAGGCGATGACACGGTACAGCGCAGGATCGGTCTCCTGCACTTTTATCTGTTCCCGGATCTTCCAGCCCAGATCATTATAGGTATAGAGGAGCTCCTTTCCTTCGCCGTCCACTTCCCGGAGGATCTGTCCGTGCCCGTTGTACTCGTAGGTGTGCAGGATGTTCCCCCCGGGATCCTGTACTTCTGTCATCCGGCCGCAGGCGTCATAGGCATAGCGGTAGCCATTGCCGTCATCCGAATCTGCATCATAAGATTCCGGCTGTACCTGTTTGATCATGTTGCCGTCCGCATCATAGAATCTCCGCTCCACGCCTCCGTCCGGATAAAGGATACGGATGCAGTTCCCGTCAGAATTGTACTCATAGCGGGTTCCTTCTCCCTCTTCGCCTTTCAGGGCATAGCTGACCGGATGGATCCGGCTGGTGATGTCCCCGTCAAAGTTACGGAATACACGGTGATGTTCCTGCAGGGGAGATATGGTATCTACCACACGTTCCAGAAAATCGTGGCGGTACTCATAGCCGCTCTCTTTCTTTTCCCACTGCACGGGTGGATAGTAAGTGGTCAGATTGCCCATGCGGTCATAGAATCTACGGGTGGTGTAGCCTTCCCCGTCGATGCGGCTGGTGACAAAGTTTCTGGAATTGTAAGCCAGCTCCACCGTGCCGTAAGTATTGCTGATGGACAGTCTGCGGCCTACGGTATCGTAGCCGTAGGCGGTCTCCTCCCCCTTCGGCGTAATGACACGGCTGGGGTATGCCCGGTTGGCTTCATATTCCTTAAGGCTTTCGTTTCCGAGGGCATCCCGCTCCAGAATGCATCTTCCCCTGAAATCATACTTCCGGGCCGTTTCTTTCCATTTGCCCTCTTTGATCTTTTCCATCGTCCTGACCGGATTGTGTTCCTGGTCATAAGTATAGAGGGTCTCTCTTCCGTCGCTGTCCCATGTATGTACCAGATCATGGTGCTCATTATATTCATGGTGCACTTCAAAGCCATCCGGGAATTTTTCCCGGATGCTTCTTCCATAGGCATCGTACTCCCACTCTTTCCTGCTGCCTAGACGACTGATTTCTTCCACCTTTAAGTTGTCATCCGAATACTGATAGGTCTGAAACGAACCATCCTCATAAATTACCCGTTCCTTCAGAAACCGGTTATTGTATTCATAGATCTCCGTCTTGCCCGTTTCGCTGTAATAAATGGTATTCCTGTGATGAATATCATCATAAGTAAAGGTCTGGTACACACCGCTTGAAAAGTTCTGACGGGTGACCCTGCCCTTCACGTCATACTCGTTCTCCAGATAACAACTTCCGTTCTGATCCGTAACGGAAGAAATATGTCCGTTTTCATCATATTCGTAGTGGGTAATCCCCTCGTCCGTATGCACCACATCCACCAGAAGATCGCCCTCATAGCGATACTGGGTCCTGCGTCCGATCTCATCCGTAATCTGCAGAATACGCCCACCCCGGCACTCTACCTGAAGTACATTGCCCAGGGGCGTAACGATCCGTTCCAGCCCCTCTTCTCCATAGGCAAAGCTTAAGCGCTGCTGATTTGGATATTCCACAGACTGAAGCAGTCCTCTGGCATCATAAACACTCAGGGTATGGTCCACCACATCCGTAAGCACATACCGCTCCTGTCCGGTTATCTCTGCCTCCTGTACTTCCATCAGGAATCTGGATGCTCCCTTGCTCTGGTTCACCCAACGGCCATCCTGCTCCTCGTAGCACACAGAATGACCCGTGATGGTCTCCAGATGAACCCGGGTATGCTCCACATCCCTTGTATCCCGATATATCCTGCTGGCATATGGGAATTTCCATCCCAGCCCCAGTACAGAGACCGTATTATTGGTAGAATAATAGGACCGTTCCAGTTTCAGGGCAAAGGGCACGCTGGCCAGCAGGAAATCCGTAGCCTGAATGACATAGATTCCCGTGACTGCGTCCACAGGATCGCTGATAAAAGCGTCCAGTCCATTAAAGAAAAGATTCTGGATAAGGCTGCTCTTCAGATCAAAGTCCTGTTCACTCAGAGCAGAACCCACCCCATCTATGCCGGTGTCAATAAAACCGCCCAGAAATGTCTTAATGAGATGGTTTCCGAAGGAACATCCTTCAATACCTAATTTACTCAATAGTCCGTCACGGATGCCACTACCGGTACTGCCCTGTACAAATCCTATCCCGATATTCCATAGTGTCCTGGCAGGATTGATCTCTCCTGTCCGTGCCAGATCATCAAAAATACCATCCAGGACATTTCCCCCTATCTGCATGACTGCCTTCATACATTTTGCTTCCTTAGCAAGATGTATGAATTTTTTTGCTGTCATCAATTTATTAAATGCACTACCTATTGCACAGCCGGATACAACACCGAAGGCAATCTCCGTACCCGCTCTCACCAGTTCATACAGGAGCTCGTTTCCACCGAATACGTCATCCCGCATGAAATTGTGTCCCTGACTTAAATCACCGCTTTGGGCATTTTTGTAATTGTCTATTCCTTCTCCCACATCTGCAGCAGCATATGCAGCCGTAGCTGCTCCCAACACCACGGTTGCAATAATAACTGCCGCAGCACCGCCGGTTGCTGCGGTCAGCGCTACCGCTACCCCCCCGGATTATAGCTTCCTCGAATTTCTCCACCAGCTCATTGCTGACATCTTCATTGATATTTTTTCTGTTGGTCTCATCATTCGCTGTTACAGATGATCTGAGTTCTTCCAGAGACGGATTTGCAGCAGGCGACCGGTCCGATGCATCCATCTTTACAAAGGCTGCTATAATCCGTGCCTCATCCGTTAAGTTGATCTGAGAACCGTTCCCTCCGACCTGAACCGTCAGTTCCTCCGCCTCCAGCACCATTTGTCTGGAAGCCTGTCCGTCTTCCTCTGCAGGATCGCCCACAATCAGGTTCTTTTCCGCATGAAGACAAATCTTCTTCCCTGTGATAAGGGCATTTCCATCCGTATCCAGATAGACACAGGTCTGCTTTTCCTGATCGGCAGATACGATAGCCTTAGATGGAGTCATCAAAAGTTCCGCCCCATTTACATTGGAAAAAGATTTGTTGTCCGGTATCTGTGCATAACCGGATGAGGAGAAACCTCCGGATGTCCGGATGGCATGAACTGCAATAGCATCTTTCTCATCATCCCCGGGGAAGTAAATATGTACCTGACTTCCCACCTCCGGCATACAGTAGATAAAGCTGCTCTCGATCGCATAAGTAAAGTATTTTACATTAGGGGAATTATCATATTCCGAATCAATATGGAAATGCACCCTGACACAATTTCCCGAACGCTCTTTTACCGTAGCGGGGATGCTCATACCGAAAATATGAGGATTCTTTTCAGGGGCACATAACACACCCTTTCTCCGGCTCAGTTCATAAGTCCGTACAAGTTCTCCTTCTACCGTCTGATACTGTATCCTTGTGACAATGGCACTGATCCCCCGGAAGCGTACCTTCTGTGCCAGACAGAAATCCTGCCTGGCAGTCACTTTCCATTTAAGGGTTTCCTGCGGAAGGATTTTCTGTTCTCTGCCCAGACGATAATACTGGTCCATATCCTTGATCTCTGTAAACTCTTCATCGCTCAGGACATATTCTTCCCCCAGATCCGGAATTCCAAAATAGGCCCGTCCATGCGCCGCACGGCAGTCCGGTACCATAAAGGTATGAAAATGACTGGCAAGACGCACGAGGAAATTCCAGTCGCTCTCCTCATACTGAAGCAGGAAATCAGGAATCACAGCACCTTTGGTAGCACAGTCCAGAATTTCCGCATCCTTCTGATTCTTAAGGACCTTGTCCATAACCTGCCTGTATGTTGTGTCTAAGTTCAGAAAGCTCTGGCTTACCGGTGCAAGCCCCCATTCCATGGTATAAGAAGCTGCTTCCAGCTGCAAAAGGTGCAGGCTGCGATCCTGCTCCATTTTAGCGTCTGTAATCTTTCCGGCATATAAAAGCCCATCAGCCTCCGCCTTATATACCTCTATATCATCCCCATCCCCAATACCATGAATGAGAGCTTCTATCTTTTCTTCTTCCACCAGAAGTAACAGCCTTAATGTGACATGGTCATTAAATGACGCATTCATTTCAAATGCTTCTACTCCAACCGCACCTTCAAAGGGAAGTCGAATGAAAAGACCCTGATAAGCAAGCTCCATACCTTTTTCCTCCTATTCCGGCTGTCCCGAAAGCAAGATCGTTACACATCCTCCGTAACTGCACATGATACTGCATCTGCGCAACAGCAACGGTTCCCCATTAATAAATACCTTTTCATGCCCTTCCAGCCATTCTCCGTCCGCGGGGAACTGGGCCTTGCACTCACCAACAAAATCTGAACTCATTTCTTCCAGCTTTTCTTCTTCGGTCTTTTCTTTCTTTTTCATCCCTAATAGTTTTTTTGCAAGACCGATCCCTGCTTTTATGATTGTTACACGCTCATTCCATTTCTTTGTGAAATAGCCCACCACATCGTCCCGCCAGTCTTTTTTGGATTCTATGATGGCGTTGGTTTTTTCAATCTCCGCCTGAACATCAGGGTTCTCCCTGCTGTAGCATCCACCGAAGTTAATGATATTTGTATTCAGAATCATATCTTTTACCGTCATCTGCGGTATCTGGTGCGTCAGTACCCCATGGGTAGCATCCAGTGCCAGATAGCTTTCACGCATACCAAAAGGGCACTCGATCCGGGCACAATGTACCACATAAGCGGTGTCATTTACACGGCTGTCACGAAGTTCCTGTTTTTTGGCCTCCACCGCTTCCGCTGCCGCCTGCGCCCCCGCTGCCGCAGCTTCATAGTTCTCATTTGCCGCTGTCTCAGCCACTTGTGCATCGCTTAATTCCTGTAACGTTGCCTCCCACTCTTCCACACTGATTTCACTGTTCATATACTTTTTCTCTGCCAGACATACCGCTTCATCGGCGGCCGCGCTGCGAAGAAATTCTCATAGGCAGTATTCTGTGCATCCTCCAGTTCTCCCAGACTTGGCTGTATCTCACTCATTTACTGCACCTCCACTTCTTCAAAGTGTATTCCCATCGGCCTGCGCCGCAGCAGGCTCTCTGCCAGAGGCAGACTGACAATCGGATCCTTTCTCTGGTTCCCTTTCAGCAGGAACAGGTTATGCTGTCCAATTTTCCCGCTGTCTAAAACCAGACGCTTTACCGTCCCGTTGGGATAATATTCCGTCTGACTTCCCACCGCATCCAGCTGATCCATTAACGTATGTACATACCGGTACTGCCGGGAACTCTCCTTGTGGATTAGAACTACCTCCTGGAAGAACAATCCCGGTTCATACGCATCCAGAATATTCCGGAATCTTCTGGAGAACATGGTTACCGGATGCTGTAGAAAATCCCATCTGGCCTCGTTGCCATCCCCTGCCAGATACAATGCCACAACACTGTCCAACTGGCTGCTGTCCTCTTTAGAAAACACATGACGGCTCCCATTGATATCAAAATCACGATACTGAATAGATCCCGGCAGATTTTTGTCCTGCGTAATAAAGAAATACCTCATGATTCTTCCTCCCTGTCCAGACGGATTACCTGAAGCTGCTCTGCACTGATTTCCAGAAACGGAACACTTTCTGCGGGGAACACAGCGGCAGTAAGTTCAGCTCCGGCAAAAGATGTCTGTTCAAACGTGCACTCCCGAAAATCTGCCCCCCACAGATTACACCCTTCAAAGCTGCATCCCGTCAGTCTGGTTCCGGGGAAACGGCTTCCTTCCAGATTGCAGTTCTGAAATACAATGTTTTGTACGGTGCTTTCCTCAAACGTAATAAAGCGCATATCCATGTCCCGGATCGTTCTGTCTGCATAGGTGCCTTTATACCAATAACTGAACACCATCTTTTCCGGCTCTCTGGCTGCCTTTGACAGTTCGGTCTTCCAGACGCCGGGATCCTTTTCCACCCGGTCCGTCTGAACCAGTATTTCGGTCTGATCACGATATTCCCCCCACCTCAGGACCCAATAGGGAGAACGGGTAACAGGCTCAAAGATTCCCTTTTTCTCCCAGTCCCGCAGACGATAGCGAAGCACCTGACAGATCATATTGTCCATAATGGTCAGTTCATCAAACAGCAGATTCTGAATGTCATATTCATTGACAGAGACACCATATCCCTGATTGGCACAAACTAACTCATTCCAAAGTTCATCCAAAGGTGTAAGCAATTCCTTTACATCCACATACACCTCAACCGGCTCCTTATCCATATACCAGCTCATATCGAGACCGTGAAGCTGAACCCGATAGTTTCTGTTGATCGTATCTGACTTCAACAGAGAAAAATACAAAAAACATACATACTCCTTTCCCTGTTTTTCCATCTGCTCTCCCAGAAGCTTCATGGCTTTTTCTACCACAGCCTCCCAATCCTCGGCATGTTCCAGAACAGAATCCCCCATATGGCTGCGGAATGCTGCTATTTTTCTCGATACCGCTTCTCTGTAATTCTGCAAAGCCGTTTCTCTGTCCATCTGTCTCTCCTTCAAAACATGTTAATCCACGATTACTTCTGTTCCCTGCATAATAACGTTGCCTTTGCTGGATACAATCTGTCCGCCGCTCAGACTATGCATAATAAATTGTTCCGATACATGAAGCGTCACCTGCTCCTCCGCATGAATCGCAATCTCTTCCTGTGCCATTGCCTTCACCATAGACTGAGATTGTATTTTGACCTTTCCATCCGTCTGAATTGTCACTGCGGATGCTGCTTTTCCACAGGAAAGCTTTATATACCCCGGGGCCAGTGCAAGCTCCTGCCCGGATTTGGTGCGCAGATACCGGTTGTCCGGATCGCTCATCCGATCTTCTCCACTCTGCGGTGCATCGTAATTACTTACAGCACTCAGTGCAATTGCCTCAGATTCTGCCTTGGAAGGAAAATATATCCGCACATCATCTCCCACCTCCGGCATGCAATACCATCCGCTGCCATCTGAGGATGCAGACAGGGTGGAATAGGGGAACCAGTACAATGCACGTTTCCTGCTGTTTACATCAATTGCCATTGCTACCTGCAGATACGTTCACCACATTGCCATTCAGCGCTACCCCGATCAAATGCATAGGATAGATCACAGGCCTTGTAAGCCCCTTTGCACTTTGTAATTTATAAGTTCCCTGCATCTCCTGATCTTCAAAGGAATATCTGCATGCATAAACCACAAAAGGATTTCCCTGTATCCGGACCGGATCAAAGATTCCCATAAGCTGTTCTGAAACGACCGTATAGCGGGTAAAATCCGATGCATGCACCTCTCTGCCGTTTGCCTTCAGCTCATAATATCCGTCCATATCCTTTTCCATATCCAGAATATGACAGGGAAATGCTGACTCCATAAGCTCCGGAACTCCCGCATATAATTTTAAGCCGGGCTGTCGGCAGTCCGGAGTGATCATAATACCTTCCCTGGAAAGCACTCTCTGCAGGAATTCCCAATCCGTCTCCTCATACTGAACGATCAGACTTCCAACCGCCTTTCCCGCAGCAGCATAGATCAGATCAGCATCCTTATAATTTGCCAGTATTTCCTGTGCTAACTCCTGAAAAGTCATCTTAGCGTTCTGGAAAGAACGGGAATGTTTCTCCCGATCCATAAGCCAGCTGCGGCTCTTTCCTTCTATTCGTACAGTCTTCACCTGACCGCTTTCCGCAACAGGATCTTCCTGCCTTCTCCTTCGCGCAGAAGTACTTCAAGATCCTGACAATCTGAGATTTCAAATACAAACTCTTCTTCTGTCACACGGGCAAGGATCACCAGCGTACTATGCTCTCCTGCCCGGGATTCTATTTCACACTCCAACACCTCTGCCAGATCCAGCCCGTTTACTTCTATATCATGCAAACTGTACATAATATCCCTCCGCTAATTGTTGATAATCATAGCAGCATCGATTTTCACTGTTTCGTCTGTTACGGTAATATTTCCCCCCGCATCATTGATAAACTGTATCCGGGATCCCGCTGTCACACTCATCATTCCATCCGTGCTGAAACACACTGCCTCCGCCGCGCTGATTTCAATGTCATCATCGGTAACAATTTCGGCGTTTCCATCATTTGTCAGAGTGACAGTTCCTTTATTTCCGCCAACGGCCAGTTGTATTCCGCCTTCTATAAACCGGACAGCCTTTCCATCCGGCATGGTAATATCCTTCAGATCAGGCCTGCTCATCGGACTGTCAGATGCAGGCGACGAATCTCCCTGAATATTTGCAATCGCATAGCTTTCCTTCTCATCTGCGGTGGGGAAGAAAATCCTTACCTGATCCCCCGGTCTGGGCATGCAATACCATCCACTTCCATCCGGAGATGCTGCCACTGTAGAAAAGGGGAAAAAATACTTTTTCCTGTAATTTGCCAAAGCATCCGTCTCTAATTGTGCCTGAAGCCGATTCCTGCTGACGGCCGAATCTTTCGATTTTTCCGATATACAGTTCTTTCCCTTTGAAAAGCACTTTTTCTCCCAATGGAAGAATGTCATATGTCTCTATCTGATAGCAGATCTGCCCTTTCAGTCCTTTTTTTGTCTCTCTGGGCGCAGCATTACGATGCAGAACATAGGGAAGCAGATCCCAGTCTGCATCCTCCTCTGTATCCATCAATCCTACTCTCAGATAAATCCCCGGTTCATTGCCTGCAATATACGCACTGGCACCATACGCGGAAAGAACACGGTTCAGAAATTCCCAATCCGTTTCCTGATACTGCACCATAATCTGCCCTAATGCCTTATCTTCTATGGAGAACAGAATCTGACTTTGCGAATAAGGCTCCAATATCTTTTGAATTAACTGGTGGGAGGTCATGGCCACGTCCTGAAAAGACCGGTTCCTTACTGTAAGATCCATCTGATAGCTTTCCGTCAGTGCCTCCAGATGCAGCACACACCTTCCTCCCTGAGCCTTTACTTCCATACAGGTCACCGTGCCGTAAAACAACGGTTTTATGGTCTCTCCGAGCATTACAAATAATCCGATATGACCATCTTCCTCGTACAGAAGATAATCCTTCAGTTCCTCCTGCGTCTCTGCATCTGCGGAAAGGAATCCGTGCTTCCCGGGATTTTCACTGATGCAGCATGTCAAAACCGACAGACGCGTACTTCCCAGTATCAGAAAAAGACTCCCATAGGTAATCGCATCCATACGCTGCTCCCTCCCTTCTAACGGTTCATTTCCTCAATCACATGCACCATTGCCTCCAGCAACAGTCCCATGCCTTTTTGCTCTTCCTCCGGGCAATTCAGGTTTCCCGCATATATCCTGCCGCCTTTTTTCAACCGAAAGACGATGTTAAAAAGACGTCCTCTGGATGTAGGCGCCGTATAGCAGAAATATTCCATATTTCCTACCACCGCCTTTTTCCCGGGCTTAATATATATGTGCATATCCTTCATGGCTTCTTTGGTCTGCTCGATCCATTTATTCAGAGGCATCTTCACTTTTGTGCAAGGTGCATCAGATACATTAAAAACAACCTTGCGTGCATTGCTTGCCAAAAGAATCATTCCGCCTTCATTTTGCTCCACATCATAGAAATTTTTAATAAAAGGAACCGTCAACCGTCCTTCCAACAGGTCCTTCGGTTCAAACTCCAGCAACAATGTATAGAGATACTGTCGTCCGCTTCGTATCCCCTCCATCATCTCCTCCAGCGTATAAGTAATCCGCTCCCTGGGATCATACTGTTTCCGCAGGCGTTCTCTTTCCTCCTGTTCTTCCCGTTCCCGCTGCTCTCTGATAAACCGTGCTATGGACAAATCCATTTCGTTTTCCATGCCTGCCGCCTCCTTTTCCCTCACACCGTTAAAGCATGAGCAATGTTCCCTCTTTCTTTCGGGTCTGTCCGGGAATCTCTTCCCTTCCGCCCGCTTCACCCAGAATTCTCTTCAATGCGCCATACATCTGCATATTTGTGTATTCCTTATTCTGCCCCAGCCTTGCATGAAGATAGGCACGGACCGCCTCATAAGGCATGGCTTCCTTCCTTTGCAGACATTGGAGACAGAATGCACAATCCCACGGATCTGTCACAGCATACTTTAATAATTCTCTTGCAAAGCTCTTTAAAATCTGCGGCCAGATGCCGGGATGATCCGGTGCGGCATAAGGCACGTAAATACGATTCACCGTATCAAATTCGGTCTCGTAATCATAAAAGTCCACATAGTCTGAGCGAAGTCTTGCTCCCGCCTGAAGTTTAAACCGTGCCAGCTCCAGTTCCTGTTCTGCATCCGGCTCCTGTTCATCCACAATGATTTGTGACAAATACTCTTCACCGCCGCTGCCGATGGTCTTATCCCAGAAATGTACCTTTACATATGCCATTTTTCCTTCTGCTTTACACGAAACAGGATATGGTCTCTCCAGAAAATAGGGCACACCTTTGTAACACAATATTCCCGGCAGAAGAATCATCCCTGTCTCCGTTCCCGTAATGTCACATCCATACAGAATTCCATCGCTGTAATTCTGATACTGCAATCCAAACAGGCTTCTGGGAAAATCCCTGAGATTTTCCAACATCTCTTTTTTTAAAAGTCTTTTGGGTTCAAACACAGGATAAATATTCTGAAACATTTTCTCTCCCTTCAGCAGATCGCGATCTCCCCGATCCGCATCGTCTCCTCTACTCCGATTATCCCGAAATGATATTCATAAAAGATTTCCACCCGATACCGGATGTCCAGAAACGTATCGATCAGGAATCGGATCCTCTGCTCCAGGTTCCGCTCTCTCTTCCATCCGGTATAGATCAGAATCTCATCCGGATAGGCGTTGTTGTGATAGACGATGCTATCCGCCACCAGACCATGAACCATATCCAGAAAAACCGGCAGGACACTGCCTGTCCGGAAGCTGTTCAGCCATCCGCCCAGCAATATCTCCTGCTCTTTGCTGCTCATTGACCGGAATACGTTTCCTGCTATTTCTCCGAAGTTTCCGTCCAGAATCTCTTTTGCAAGAAGTCTCTTGTGGTAATCTTCCCTTGTCATGCCCATCCTGATATCATTCTGTGCCAGCATATGCAGGCATAAATTTGTCAGACTTTCCCGCAGTGAGGGGAACTCTGCCTCATCCGGTGGAAACATTTCACAGAATATGTCATAAAAGCGATAATAGGTATTCACCTCTATGTTGATGTCTTCCGGCTGCTCCTCTTCTCCCAGCCAGGTCTGGTTGAGACAGGGCAGGGACAGTTCCATATACCCGCTGCCCTGTGGCGCATGGACAAACCGAAGTCTCTCTTCCGGAATCTGTTCCTTTTTCGCTTCCAATAGTACTTCCCAGAGGTACCTCATACCAATATTCCCCCACAGTCATATTCCGGATAGATCCGCTGTACCTCAGATACCAGAAAACTCAGAATATCTCTCTGCAGCCACCTCTCCTGTTTTCCCGGTTGGAAATAGAGAACCAGTTTCTTCTGCGTTGATCTGAGCCGGATCTCATCCGGAATAAAGCAGTTCACCGCGTATGTCTCCCTATTGCCCGGAAAGTCGTCCTCTACCTGACAGTCCTGATAACGTACATAATCCTCCAGCCCGAATCCCTTTATGAAATGCGCCAGCTCTGTTTTGGTCCTGATCTGCTGGTTCCACTTTCTCTGGTATTTCTCTGCAAAGCTTTCTTCCCGGCCGTTTCCCATGATGGGAAAGGTATAGCGGTCTATCTTCTGCTCCTGGGAAGAACGGATCTGATAGATCCCCCATTTTTTTGCTTCACCGGTTTTACATACGATTCGTAATCTTTCCCCTTCCTGACTGACACTCTGCACATTCCTGTCATCCTCCACCAGATATGCATGATTTATTCCATGCTTCTTCAGGGAAACGCTGTGTTCATAATTCTGATGGTCTCCGCAGGGTATGGGGAAACCGATGCTGTCCAGCTCAAGTCTCTGAATATTCCATACCGGAATGACATCTTCTTGAATCATACTGCTGTATTCTCCAAACTGGATGGTTATCCGCCTGATTTTCTCTTTGCCGGTAATTCCTTCCGGGAGCTCGGTCACGATCATGTCCGCCATCTTATACAGATAGGGTGCATTGGCGGTCTGCCAGGGTATGCCGTTTCTGGTAAACAACAGATACAGGTATTCTATTTTTTTCAGATACTCCCGATTTTCCCGCAGACGGATCTCCACCTTCCATTCCTTCTCCGGTTCTTCGGTCTCGATGACGCCTTCAAACACAGGTTGCAATGCCAGCAGTTTCTGCTGTTCCAGAAAATCGCAGCGTAACATGACTTTCATCAGCCGGAACGCTCCCTCTTCTTCCACCGCCCGCAGAATTTCCTTCATATCATACAGTTTTTCTGCCAGATCACTTTCATCCATTGGTGACAGCAGATGGTGGGAGGCATCGAAAAATTCCCTCTCCACAATGCCTGTCTTTACATAATAGCGGTTTTTGTCATAGTCCAATTCTTCTTTGATGCGGCGCTCCAATCCCTCGTACATCTCCCGATTCGTGTCATACAGAGATAAAAAGACTCCTTCCATCAGATTCTTGAAGATCACCCTTTCTTCCAGACTGCTTATGGATTGTATCTCCTTCTGGATTATCTCTTTCATTACGTCCATGCCGTCTTCCTGACCTGACCACCCCATAATGCACACCTACTTCCTTCCGTCAAAGAAATTCAGTTCCCAGGTATCGTCTTCAAAATCGAAGAAGGTTTCTGCACCTTTATATAGTTCCTCTTGATCTCTCAGGATGGGCAGCACCACAAATCCCCAACGTTCCTTGGAAACCCATACAAAGAACTTCATCTCTCCCTCTAAAATGATATCTGTTTCTTCCTGAATCACCGTACCCGCATAATCCTCGTCGATCTCCTTCTGGGTAGTCTTCTCAAATTTAGAAGTGTCATAGGCAAAATGGTATGTCCTGAGCCATTCCCCCTGTTCATCATTAAGATACAGATCCAATTGATTTCCGATGTGGAAACGGGAAATGTATCCGATCACATTCTGCGTATCCTGACTCTTAATCAGGGTTTTCTCTTCCTTTTCATGGGTATACGCCATAATCTCATAGGGCAGGCTGCCTACTCTATAGTTCTCGTTTACCTTCATGTATCCCAGCTTGCAGTTCATAAAGTAAGCAAGTGCTCCCTCCAGACAGCACATTTTCAGTTCCGTCCCTGCATCGTCCCGCCGGACACCCTGTATCCGCTTTCCCGGAAAATACTGTTTGAGCGCTTCCAGAAACAGTCTCGATTTGCAGGACTGCCCCGTCAGCTTGATCATCTCATATTCCGCAAGCTGTCCTCTTTCAAATTTCTGATCGAGAAAACGCTCCATCAGTCCATATATTTCCGGTCTCAATAGTTCCTCTATTTCATGTAAATACAGACAGATTTCCAAAGGTCCGGAAATCGTTTCCAGCTGCTCTGCAGCGGATCCGCCATCTCCTTTTCCACAGAAGGAAAGCTTCCATTTATCTAAGAAGAGATCCTCTCCCTTATTCGTGGATATTTTCAGCCTGTAACAGAATCCGGCTTGAAAAAACAGCTTTTTCACCTGTTCTGCCAGTTCAAAAAGGTAGTAGTAATTATTCTTGACGTAGAAATACTGCTCCCTGCTCCTGCCCTCATACTCCTTAAACCGGGTAGGCAGCCACTTTTCTGCCTGAAGGTATCGTCTCTCCAGTTCCTCTCTCCAGTTCCTCGTAAGCGGATTTGCCTTCCTCTGCGCCCCCTATGAATAAGGCTTCTTTCGTCTGAAATCCCAGTTCTTCCGTCAGACGCAGCTTTAAAAGCTGAAGAATACGGTAGGTCAGGTTATTTCCGCCCAGATTTGTGTCGCCGTTTTCATAGCGTGTTTCCAGATCAATGATATAGGACACCCTGTTATTCTCAATCCGGAACCGCCCGGAAGTTAAATCTGTGGTTCCGCCGCCACAGTCAATCACAAGGGCGTGATACCATCTGCGTTCCTCATATTCCTTTGCCCGGATCATGCTGTGAATGCTGTGGAACAATACGGCCATTCCCTCGTCCAGCTCGCAGTTCACGGTATATTCCGGAAGCAGTTCCTTGAACACCCGCCGGAACTTCTCTTTCTGCCGGATCGGTGCCAATAGCTGAATATTGGTAAAGCTGCACTTAAACTGCTGACGCGCCATTTCCAGAAGATGATCCAGATAGGCACGGAGCATCTCTTTTCTCGGAAACTGGTATTTATATCCACTCTTTAATATGACGCTCTCCACCCGGTCTGCATCGCTGATCCACCGCTTGATATCATAAAATACAGCTGCATCCTCATCCCGGTAGTTCTGCCTGTTCATCTCCTGTGCATCATAGCCAAACAAAAATTCCGTTTCTCCGCCCGCTTTTTCCTGCACACCGATCACACTGGGAATAATCGTTTTTCCCTTCGCCGTCGCGATCCGCATACTTCCATCCGGCAGACAGATTCCCATGGTGGTATTGGAGCTTCCAAAGTCGATCACCAGCGGCAGATCGGCCTGGGGAATCTGTCTTTCCTGAACATCCAGAAGCGGAATGCGAACAGCCTCCGTATGTCCGGGCGTGAAGACATGATTTCCGTAATAACAGTCATACAGAAATTCCGAGATTGCTTCATTCGGGAAATACAGAATGGAATACTGATGCTTCTCCAACGGACATACCGGCATCCCTTTTCCCTTAAACAGATACGCCACATCCTCTATTTCCTCTATGTAGAAACAGGTATATATTTTAAATGCCTCATCCACCAGCAGGAGATTTCCGGCGAAAAGCTTTTCCTCAGATTTGATCCGGTAGCCGTCCAGTTCATTCATTTCCGTATCATGGAAAATCGTAATGGTACCGGGTATATCCACTTCCGGAGTCTCCAGAAAACGGATGACCTGATGCTTCAAAAACTCCTGTATGCGTTCCATTCCGCCTTCACAGAATTCTCTGATATGTCGGTATTCCTTCTGTCCCCTGAACCGCATAATCAAACGGATCAGCCCATCCTTGTCGTCATTTTTGGCAGAAGAAACCACCAGACGCTCTTTTCTGCATATTTCACGCAGGTGAAATGTCGTCATCTTTTCCAGTTCACTCTGTCTGTAGGTATGTTTCTCCGTCACTCCCTGACTGGGATTCAGGGTATAAGTATACCGGCTCATGCTTTCTCCCATCTGTTTCCCCTTCCACACATCCTTATTCTGATTTCTGCTTCTCCGCCTCTGCCGCCTGCGCTTCCTTTGCTGCAATTCCAGCCTGGGCAGCTTCCATCTTTTTATCAATTCCGTCGGCCAGCTCCGTCAGACCCAGCTGCTTATAGGAGGCCTGGGCCACACGATAAAAGGTAATGGCACTTTCATAACTGCCTTGGGCCAACAGTTCATTTCCCTGATTCTCCATATTTATGGCGTTCTGCTGGTCATTTGTCTTCTGATCCTGATCCAGTGCCCGGCTGACCGCCTCTGCTTCGATCTGTTCCTGCAGGCGTTTCTCCGCCGCTAACTGTTCCTTTTCCAGTGTTTCTTCCGCTGCCATCTGTAACTCCAGTGCTTCCTTCTTTCCATCCATGAAGTAAAGCACTGCAGCCTTTTCCTTTGCTTCCTGATAGAGTGCAATGGCGCCTGTCAGATTGTCATACTCCTCTTTTCTCTCTCCCTGAGCAATCAGATCAAACACTTCTATGTACCCTTCCGTCCGGTTAAGCTGTCCCTCAATATAGGAAAGTCCCACATTTCCGTTTTCCACCGCCATCTGTCTGGCTGCAAGATACAGTTCCTGTGCTTTCTGATATTCCGCTGCGCTCAATGCTTCATCCGCTAAGATCACCTGCTCTGCCAGTTTCGCATAGGAATCGGCCTCCCGATATTCCTGCTCCTTATGCAGGCTGTCGGCCAGCTTTTTCGCTGCCTCATATTCTTCCGCCACTTTCTGGAAGTTACTGCAGGCAAGGTACTCCTCACCGCTTTCCATATACTGCAACAGGGACTGCGTTTTGTTCTGAATACTGCGGTACCGCAGAAACAGGGTCACGCCGACGGTAATCACCACCAACAGAACAGGCAGGACGATCATCAGAACCTTTTTGACGGAAACCGGTTTTTTCGGAGACTGATACACCTTGTTTACAGCAGTCACAGCCATGGAGTAATTGTCGATACTTCTACTGTTCTGCTCCATCAGGATACAGTCTTCCACCTGATCCAGAATATCCTTTGTCTCTTTGGCGTCATTGACGATCCGCAGGAGTTCCTGCTCTCCACACTGTTCCCATACGCCTCTGGTAAGCTGTATCAGGAGATCTCCTGCTTCCAGCTTCTTTTTCCGGGAAATCTGTATCTCCGGCTTTCCTCTTTCCCCCAGAAAGGAATAAAGATTGTTGCGCTCTTCATGCCTTGCGGCCTCATCCAGCAGGATCCGTTCCTGTTCCAACAGATTCTGCGTCAGCGACTGGTCCTTCGTCTGTTCCAGAATCCGGGCGTTCCGGATCAGGTACAGACGGCTGTTGCCCACATGACAATAGCGAAGCGTCCGGTAGTCGGTCACTGCCACCACCACAGCAACCTTTAAATGCATTCCCGCTCTTTGCTTCAGGAGCTCTGTATGTGCTCTGAGCAGATATCGCCGGAGAGTGCCCTTTCCCATCGTGGGTGCTTCCGTAAAGTCACGGATAATACTGTCTACTACCAATCTTGCACTGTTAACGGCCGGTTCGTCATCCAGACTGTCCGCCAATACATAGCAGGCAAAATCATCCATCTCCACATAACCGAAATAGTCTCGGTTAGAGAGCTTCTGTCCCTCTTCTGATATATGAAGCGTCTGAAAATCAGAATTGATTCGTCTCATTTAAGCCTCCAACCTTTGTATCAGTATGACACTTCCATTGTCCCTCTGGGGATTTCCCTTCCGCTCTGCTGCACGGATCAGGCAGTCTGCGGATTTCTGGGAATCATCCGTGTCGATCAGGATATCCTCTATTTCTCTCCAGGAAAGTTCCTCAAAGATCCCTTTGCTCATCAATAACACTTTATCTTCCGGCTTTAGCAGCACAGGCTTTTCACATACCTCTATCTCATGGAAGCCATCCTGTCCCAGATAACTCCAGACCTTTTTCTCCTCCATGCTCCAAAGCGTATCCTGTCTGGATATTTTACCGTCTTCATAGGCCTGCGCCGCCAGAACATCCAGCGTCTGCCCCTTGCTCAGCGGAATCATCTCCCCGCCCCGCATGACTGCGACACGGATATCTCCTGCCACCGCATAATACAGGTGGCTGCGATTTATAAACACTGCGCCGGTGCTGGCACCGCCTCTGCGCTCTCCTATCGTTCTCTGGATACGCTGGTTTGCCTCCAGAAACGATGTCCTGAAAAAATATACCGGATCGTTTAGCTCGCAATATGGCTCATAACGGTCCAGAATCGCATCCGCTGCCACCTGTGCACAGACTTTACCCGTATTGGCACTGCCGATTCCATCCGCTATGACCGCCATCAGCCCGGCACTGCTGTCCCATATCTGGGCAACGTCCGCCTGTACCTGCCGGCTGCCGGTAGTCTGCGCAATACCGATCCCCGGCCGCTTATCAGTTCCGCAGGATCCATCTCCCCATTTCAAAATGCAGCGGCAGAAGATCAAAATGATGTATACAAGCCCCAGACCTGACAACGCCTGCATACCCATCGTCATTTCAGATCCCCCCACGAGAAATTATTTCCACACAGAGGAACAAACAGAAAACGGCTCTGCCCCAGATTGATGATATCGTAGGGATTCAGTTCCAGCGGTACATATACAGGCTTATCGTTCAGGTACGCAATACCGGAAGAATCTCCCGGAAGTATCATGGTATTTAGGTTCTTAGGATCATATACAATGATAGCGTGATTTCTGCGGTTGATCTCATTATCCCCCAGAATCTGGATATCCATTTCATCCCCCCGGCCTACAAAATTCTTACCTTCATGAATCTTGTAATCCATACCTACCTTTGCACCCTCAATGCAGATGATCCAGCCGCACACAGGACGCACCGTCTCCTCCAGTATTTCCACGGGAGGCTCAAATCCCAGCGGTTTTTCCGCAAATGCCTCGTCCTGCGTTTTCATATTGCAGTACGGGCAGATCTTCCCATAACGTCTGGGGTTATAAATGTGTCCATTCGGACATTTCGCCAAACCCATTTTCTCCCATCTCCTATCCTTTTTATCTCTACTTCACATTACGTCAGAAGCAGCTTCGTATTCGCAATGTAAAGAACATCTCCTGCCACAACCTTACAGGGGCGGTGGATCACCCTGTAGCATTCCCCGTCTTCCACCTTTCCTACTTTTACACCGTTCTGAGACCCAAGATCCTCCACATACCATTGATCCAGACAGAAATTCAGCACAGCATGCTGAAAGTCAATAAAGCTGCTGTACTCACAGTCTGACAGATCAATATCCAGCTCCTGATCCCGCCCGGCTTTTCCGATGATCAGGGAAATCTTTCCCTGCAAGTCCCATGATTTAATGGGCTTTCCTTCCTCATCCAGCAGAATCAGCCTTTGTATCCCCTGTATTCTTTCCGCCTCTGGCATGATCTCTTCCGTATTCTTGCTGCCGCTGAGCCGGAAAAGATCAGCCATGTCCCTATTTCCTTAAAGACAAGGAAAACAGCACCTGCTCCGCATAAAATAATCAGAACATCCAGCGTCTGTTTAACTCTTTTTCCTTTTGCTTCCCGCCGCATTTCTTTTTTCTGCCTCCTGCATGCTTCCTCTTCCGAAAAAGGCTGCAAACATTTCCTCGGGTTTGATAGGCCCCTCCGGCTTTGAGCTTCTATGGTCCTGATAAGTTTCCATCCCCCTGCCGGGTTGAAATCCGAAAAACCGTTCGAACTGTCCCATATCCGGACTCTTCTCTCCAAAAGAGGTTCTGCCGTTTTTCACTTTCTCCCCTGCGTTCACAGTGTTTCGGGGGCTTTTCAGACACTCTGCATCATATTTCTTACGGCGTTCTTCATTTTCCAGACATGCATAGGCTTCCTGAATTTCATACATGCGCTCTTGCTTTGCCTTATCATCCTTTACCACATCCGGATGATATTTCTTAGCCAGACTGCGATATGCCTTCTTTATTTGTTCCGTTGATGCCTGTCTGTCTACGCCCAATATTTTATAGTAATCTTTCATGTACTGCCGCCTGTCAGTAGATTTATCAATGGGGACCACCCGCAAGCAGGCAGCCCCCTTTTATGTCTTTCCGCCAAAGCTGCATGCGGAATTTTCCTGTTTAATTAATGCTGTACCCACCTTCTACGGATACCTGCGCCATCTTATCCTTCTTCTGCTTCATGATCAGCTTAAAAGTGCCGATGCCTTCCACATCGCCGTAATCTTCCTTGTAATCCACAACAAAAGCGTTGGGATAGGAATACTTACGGACCACCTGTGAAGCAGCAATCACTTCCACAGTGACCTTACGGTAGCAGTCAGAGTTTTCTGCAGGAACCAGTGCCCATAAGCCCAGCTGTCTGGTTGCGTCAAACGGATCTCCGTCCACGGCGGTCAGAATCTTTCCCGTAACAGTGATCGTGCTGCCCAGATCTGTGGATCTGGCGTTGCTGTCCTGCGGAATGTCAGTGCTGACCTTTACTCCGGTAATGCTTGTGGTTCCCAGTTCAATCGTGGTGTTTCCCTCCACCTTTAATGTAAATCCCATAATTGGTCTCCTTTCATCTGCTATGCGCTATCTATGTATTATTTTACCGGCCTGCCGATTACTCCTCACCGAAGCCGCCCTCAAATTTAAGATTGCTCATCTTATCCTTCTTCTGCTTGATCAGAAGGCGGAAAGTGCCTGCTCCGTTCTCATCCGTAAAATCCTCTTCGTATCCCACCACGAACGCATTGGGAATGGTGATCTGACGCACAATCTGAGATGCACTCACCACATTGATCTGCACCTTACGGTAACAGTCGGATTTCTCAGCAGGAACCAAAGACCACTTTGCAAGCTTGCTGGTGTCATCCGCTGTTTCTCCGTCTACGGCTGCCAGAATCTTCCCCGTGATCAATACCGTTGACCCCAGATCCGTAGATCTTGCATTGGAATCATGAGGGATATCCGCTCCAAACTCAATGCCGGTGATGCTGGTCTCTTGTAACTTGATAGACTCGCTTCCTTCGATACTCAATCGTACTCCCATTTTTGTTTCCTCCTATTTTTTATCTGTACGGCATGTACAAGATTATTCATTTCCAGCTTTTCTCGTAAGCTGTACTTTCAGATTTTTAGTGGTATTCGCAAAGGTCACTAATACATCGCAGACACCGTTTTTCTCGTCAATACTGAAATCCAGTTCATCCCCGTCCTGAAGAATAGAATTAACATACTGACGGTCTGCATCCCATCTGCTCTTCTGGCTGTTGGGATTATTGCTGAAAAATGTCAGAATCTTATCCTGCTTAAAATCGCCACTGTAGAATCGCAGCATACGCTCAATATATGTAACGACCAGCGTCTTATAGATGGGTTCAAACTCATTGCCGTTACTTAACAGGTTGCGTGCCTTGTAAACCGTTATGTTCTTGACATTCCGGCCCTTGTATTGCGCATTGTCAGAAGAGAATACAAAGCCGAAGCCGGTGCGGTTGATGGCATTCTTGATGGTATTGGTAAAGCCGGAGATCTCTTTGGTCATGCTGGTGGTCGCCAGAAGCGCATTGTCATTGGCTTCCACATCAAACCGCACACCGGGATATTCCATGCTTGTATTTCTGAAACGCTGCTTCAGATACTCCGGACACTGCCATGCTGCCACAATGCCTGCCGCTTCATAGGCCGCACCCACATAGACTCCTTCCAGCCACATCTTCATCACATCATCCTTCTCCGCAGAGAGAGAAACATTTCCATCCTCATCCATGACCATCCGCTTATCGAGAACCAATCCGGACTTGTCCTTGGGAATGATGGTTGCGTTGGGAATGCACGGCACGGCAAACTCACTGTAGGCCTTCTTCATTAGAGGCGCACACTTTTCCTTATAGATGTTGACACCTTCTGTAGCAATATAACTGAAGGTGGACTCTTCGCCGGAACAAAAGCTGAAGAAGGTTGTAATGCGGTAGGGCTGCAACGCATTCATCAGCGTTGCCACGTTCTCCATGGTATTATTACCGCTCTTCTCCTCCCGCTTGTTGCCTGCAAAACGAACTCTCTGAAGTCTGCCTCCTTCTGTCTGATTCAACTCCACATCAGGTACGATTCCAAACCAGATTGTATTGTCAAATTCATTCTTGTCGTTAGTGGTATTCAGGTATGTGATCAGGCGGGGCAGATTGCTGGCCTTTACCATCATCTCAAGGGGCAGGTTCGTAATCAGAAGCTTCGGCTGCATCCCCCTTTCCTTGACCTGATACTGGTCAAAAAAGGTCTTCACTCCCAATATTTTTTCCATCAGGGGCTTGACAACTTTTATAAAATCATCCTTACTTTTTTTGTAAAACTCCAGATAGCTGTTATAATTGCGTACTTCCAACTCCCTGTCGATGCTGCTCTCCATTGTGGAGTTTAACGGGCAGAATGTCCGCACCACCAGATCCCTCACATAGTCGGACGGATTATCATTTAATGCATCATAATCCTCCCGGAAGGTCTCCATAAGACTTGTGTTAACCTGATCATCCACCACCGCAAGCTGGGTACTCTCCTCCTGCTTCATCTCCAGAATCTTTAGTTCTCCATCATCTCCCATACTCAGAAGTCCGGCCTTGAATTCAGACTGTCCCTGCCCTGCTTCACTGTCTCCAAGCAGCAACCGGGTCTTAATGTCTTCTATCGCCAACGGCAGCATGGCCAGAACATTGTTGTAGTTCTGACTTGCCTGTTCAAACTGATAGTTCAGTTTATCACCCAGATCCAGACGTTTGGGATCTTCCTCATCCAGTTCTACATATTTACTGTAGGTATACTGGATTTCCCTGCGGACCTGCCGGATGTCATCCATGATTTTCTTAGGGGAGATCATCTCCAGAATATTGCTGAACTGGAAATCTGCATTGGCTACGCCCTGCGCATCTCTTGCGCTCATCAGTGTCGTCAACATATTTAAAAGATCATTGGATTCATTCAGCAGTATTTCCGTGATACAGTTCTGGGGAATATTTTCCGGCTTTGTCAGACTGTACTGAATGGTTCCTGTGGCTGCGTCGCACCAGGAATATACCACCGGAGTAAACTTTTCCAGAAATTCCTCAAAGCTTGAGACCAACAGCTCTTCGTTGATCTCTTTGATCTTGTCGTCATCCAGACTGCTCTTTCCCCGCACATCCCCTACTAAAGTCAGCAGATTGAGTCGTTCCGGATTGATTTCGGCAAACAGTATTGTTCTGTTTGTCTGTGTGATTGTCTCCATGGCTATCACATCCTCCTTTTACTTTGATTTATTGAAAAGTTGTGAGCAATTTTTGTCCACAACTGATGTCTACAATTGCTTCTCGGTACAATAAATGCCGTAATATTATAAATATCATTCAAATACTGCAACATAGTGGATCTCCAGATCATATCTCCCATCGGATGAAGTAATGTAGATGATATCTCCAAAACTAATACTGTACTGTATCTGCATACATGCAATTGCATTTCCCACCATGACACCGGATTTTGATCTGTGGTATAAGATTATGTTGCGGTTTTCATCAGCAATCAGAAAAATATCTTCCAACTGGAGTGCTTTTGCCTGTTCCGGATAAGTACCAAAAAGCGCTCCCAATGATACCCTGCCGTCCTTCACCTTATTCATGGAAAAAGAAAGTGGTGGAATCTCCTCCTCATCTTCCGGCTGCAATACAAAATAGGCATCCAATTTCCCACAGAAATGGTATTGCTTTTTCTCTTCCGTCAGGCGCTCCAATTCAGGCCTGGGTTTATGTAAAATCTTCCACAAAACAAATATGCCGACTATAAGAATAAGTGCAGCCACCCACCAATATGCCTGCCATATCGGAATTACCTTTATCCGATAGGCATACTGTATCGCATCTTCACCGTCACTGACCTGCAATGTGACAATATGTGTCCCTGCACTCCTTGGAGTAATCGTCAGGAGATTCCCCTCCAGGCCAACTTCAACACCTTCCTGCACACCTGTAACAGAATAGGTCAATATATCCCCGTTAGGATCTGTGAAAAATTCATCCAGATTAAGAATTCTTTCACCGTCTAAAACCGTACAATCTTCTTCCGGTATGCTCCCGTTTGGAATCTCATTTATCACTTTGACCTGAGCTGAAAATGAATAGTTTCCAAAATCATCCGAAAGTGTTCCTCTCAACATATAAATACCGGAATGAGGAAATTGCAGACTCCCCTTCAGGACACCCTCTGACACATTCACATATTCCTGTACCATGTCCGCATCATCGTCGGCAAGTTTCCAAAGAAAGCTGTTATAAAACTCTGTGTTCTTTATAATGTTTTCATTGCGGTCTTTAAAGTAAACCCAATATTCCAGATGCTGATTTCTTTCGGCATCCGTTGTCATCTCCAATACCGGTGTAAGCCCCCGGTAGCTGATAACATATACCTGAAGATCCTGTCCTTCCTCTGTTTTCGAGTGAATAATCAGTTCTTTTCCTGTCTGATTCTCTCCGACATTTTCAATCTTTCCTACGGCATAATGGGACAGCCCTGTCAGCAGGATTTCCTCCCCGCCATATTGAACGGTTGCTTCTCCTATAGGTTTTGAGGAAATCAATACTATGTTAATTTCATCCAGATAGAGTGCATCCAGCACACACCTGATTTCCTGACTTCCTCCCGCATAAGTTCCACTGGAAAATTTTTGTATTTGGTATATAAGATTGTCCTGAAAAATTCCATACAATATTTCTATCAGGTCTTCCGGCCCTTGTGCAGAATAGCTTTCTGCTTCTGTCTGCATTGCTATTTCTTCTAAGACCGTTTTGCTACCGTCATATTGACCAAAAGCCACTGTATAGATCTGTATGCCTTCTTCCTGACACTGACAGACGCACTGTTCCAGTTCCTGATTGGACTGTTCCTCCGTACGTTCCTTACCCTGCGGCAGATCTGTTTCTCCATCCGAGATCAACACCATGATTTTTCTGGTGTTTTTCTCCGCAGACAGCAGCTCACAGGCGTAGGAGACTCCTAATCCAATATCCGTATCCCGGGAATAAGTTATTGCTCCTATTTCTTCCTTCAAGGCTTCTCTTTCTTCAGCCAATGCTATGGATTTCGGTGCAGAATAAGATAAAATGCTGTCATTGTAAGCCACATATCCAATACGGATATCTTCAGCCTGTACTGTATCCACAAATGCCTGTACCATACTCAGGCCCATTCGTGATACATCATTGGTTTTCATGGACCCGCTGCAATCAATAACAAAAATAATATCAACAGGTTCCTTTTCGGAGACTATCTCTTCTGCATGCACCTTTTCTGGAAAGAGCAGACACAGGACAATACAGCAGAGCAATATCCCTATTCTTTTCATCTCCGTCCTCCCCTTCTCTTACCTTACTTATTACTTCTGTTTTTTAGGCTTCTTAGGCTGAAAAAGACCAAATTCTGATACAGTGTAATCTGCCCTTTTCGCTGCATCCAAGGCTGCCTTAGCAGGCAAAACATTTATGAACAGCATAAGCAGTAAACAGACAGGTAAACATCTCTTTTTATATCCTTTAATGCTTTTCATCTCTTGCCTCTATTTTTCTTTCCAGATACCATGCTATATATCCCACTCCACTCCACACAATTGCGCTCCATACTGTATAGGCGGCAGGAGGGCTGACAAGCAGTAGCAGTCCCCCTGTGATCCACTCCAGACACACAACTATTCTGGCTCGTTTCCTTATACACTTTCTCTCCTGACCTTCCAGCGGTCTGTTTTTACTGTCCAAAGGTGCAAACAGAAAAATTAATAATAATGAGCCCAATGCAAGTGCTGATACGATGGCAAGTTGAAATACACTTGTCTCTTTTGCCCAAAACATTGTCAAAATCAAGGATGCAAAAGAAAGTAAATAACAGATAAACAAGTTAGGAGCATGATATCCGCCTGCATCTGATCTTAGGGGAACAAGCATACACAGAAACAATACACAGTATCCCGGCATTCCCATACAAACTCCTATCATCAGACTCAGAAGAATATTTCCTCCTAATATCAGCATACTTTTCAGGGCGTACTGATATACTTCCTCTTCTTCCTCACGGATATTACCGTTCTCAACCAATGCCCTGGTTATCTTTTCAAAAAATCGTTCCATTGCTTACTTATTTTTTGAAAAGTTTTTCAGATTTTCGGGTACCTCAGGCTGATAGTACACAAAATAGCATCCTCTTGTTGCTACTCCGGCCAACACTCCCGTCAACAAAATTGCTGATGCATTACATGCGTACTTCTTGAAAAATTCTTTGAATTTCTTCATATGTGTTTCCTCCTTATTTTTTGCAGATTATAACACATATCGACAAGTCATAACCGTAGATGTCAAAAACGACCGGGTTATATGTAACTTTTGGATAAAAATACCCGGGTTAAAATATGCTTCGAAACGTTTCTCTTGAAAAGCATATCTTAATCCGGGTATTCATATCTTCCTCCCGTATCTCCATCTCACCGGCATATTGATCCACGATCTGTCTGACGATCGAAAGACCGATTCCATGCATCCTGTCGTCTTCCTTGCTTGTCAGATATCGTCCCCCGCTTTTATGCAATGCATTTTTATACCGGTTTTTAATACTGATGGCTATATTATTACCGTCTGTGGTGATCCATAGCCTGATCACCCTATCTTCGGTCAGTTCCTTTACAGCTTCTATGGCATTATCCAATAGATTGCCCAGACAAATGCTGATATCCTCTGCATTCATCTCCGCATCCTGCGGCACTTCCGTATTGGCTATCACCTTTATTCCTGCCTTTTCCGCCATATCTGCCTTGTAATTAACCACACTGTCAATATAAAGATTTCCGCTATTGGAAATAAAATCTTTTTTGTCTAAAAACTTCAGATTTTCACTGCAGTATCTTTTCAGGGCTTCATAATCTTCCTTTTCCAAATAAGTATTTTCCAATATGTAATGCTGCTTCATATTGTGACGCAGCTTCCTTAATTCTTCCCACCATTCCTTACTTTCCCGGTTCTGGCGAATATAGTACTCACACTGATTTTTCAGGATTTCTTCCCGCATTTGTTTTTCCATATTTTCTTTTGCTTTATCATACAGATAGTAGGTAAAGACGTTGATCAGCAGGATCATGAATACTACAATAAATCCCCAGAAATAGTTTTCAAGGGTTCCTGTGATAAAAACGGAAATCAGGATCCATATACTACAGACCGGAACGATAAATACTTCCAACCAATCCTGAAGATTCAGTTCCGCTTTTCTGTTCAGTTTTATAATGAGAGAGGTAAATTTAATAATCAAATACCAGACAATTTTAGATAACACTGTGCACAGCAAGGTTACTTCTGCATCATCTGTCCATGCCAGAAATTCTTTTCCGTAATACACGAGCAATTCTGCACACATGCCGCTCATATACATAAATATAGTCGTCGCCATCAATGTTCTGACTGAATCAGTATATAGGATTCTGATCGTCACAAAAAAAATACATACAAAAAGTAATATATTCAGCCAGATATTACTCGTGCCATCTCCCAGATACGTTAAAACATATGTAACACCGTTGAAGACCGCAAAATATCCTCCCCATACCAGATAGTCTGTATACCTGCGAATTTTCTTCTTTTTCAATGTACTGTCACAAAAAATACGCTGCAGTATTACAGAAAAAATCTCCACAATAGCCAGAACAAGCATCATTCCCATCTTCTCCCCTTTAACATTGAAATATAATGCTGTCTTACATGATCTCTGTAATTTTTACTGATTTCTACTTCCCGTCCATTATCCAGAACAACCCTGTCCGCAGAATACTCCTTAATAAAACGAGTATTCACGAGCAACGATTTCCATAAAATAAGTATTCCAATTCAGGCATATCCAGCTGTACTGCATTGATCTGTACGATTCTTTTATCACTTTGGAAAAACCGGATCTGATTCAGTGGAATATTGTATTGCCTTTTATTATAAGAAAAGCAATAACTGTCATCGGAATTCAAATGTGTTTCAAACACCCGTTTCAGGATCTTCTCCAATTTTTCTTCAGACACCGGCTTATCTATAAATGCATATGGCTGCACTTCAATCATTTCCTTGCAGTACTGGTTATGACAGGATACAAAAATCAGAATTACCCTGCTGTCTCTTTCCCTAAGGATACGCGCGGTTTCAATTCCGCTGTTACCAAGCATTTCCACATCTAAAAAAACGATGTCCATATTTCCCGTGGTGTCTGTTTCCATTAATAATTCTTCCCCACTCCGGAAGCAAAAAAATTTCACATTTTTGGATAGCCTTGCCATGATGGATTGTATGATCTGTGTTTGCTTCTGCAACTCAGATAAAACATCCTCACATATAGCAACTCTTAACATTGAGAATTCCCCTTTCTCCTTCGCATGCTATAATACGATGCCAGTATGCAACTGTTCAGCCCAATATAGTTTCCTCCTTTCAAGACTTTCCGCAAAAACACTGGCAACATCAGCAACTATTCTTATTTTTTTGATATTATTACTATACAAACGATTTCCCCTGTTTTACGTAAACAATTCCCTCTTCCTCTTGATCATCTCATCAATCTTCTCAATATACAGTCCCACATCCTTGACATTATCGCACCGTTCAATCCGTCCATCGGGGAAGACTCTCTTGGTGATGCTTCCGGCGCCTAATGCCACAATGGTCTGTTTCTCTTCCATGATGAGGATGTTGTACAGGCCGTATTTGCCGGGACGGGCGTAGCCGGTGTTCTCGAAGTTGCCGGACATGTTCTTCTGTCTGTAGAGGTAATAAGGCTTCATTCCAAGCTTCTCAGCTCCCGCCGCCGCGATCTTCATGGTCTCGTCTGTATTATGGAGCATGGAGACGCCGTTCTCCTGGATCCACTGATTCAGGCGGGATGCACGCTTGATTGCCAGGGAATGAACGGTCAGGCTGTCCGGTGCCAGCTCCACGATCTTTTCGATGGTGCGCTGTACATCCGCCTCCAGTTCTCCCGGCAATCCCAGGATCAGATCCATATTGATATTATCAAATCCGACCTCTCCCGCCAGCCGATATGCCGTAAGTACCTGTTCCACGCTGGCCTTTCTGCCGATGATATCCAGTGTCTCCTGCTTCATAGTCTGGGGATTCACGGAGATACGGGTGACCCGGTGACGATACAGTACCTCCAGCTTCTCTCTGGTGATGCTGTCGGCACGACCAGCTTCCACAGTGAATTCCTTCACGGTAGAGAAATCGAACTTGGACTTTAATGCCGTGATCAGACGGTCCAGCTGCTCCGGTTCCAGTGTGGTGGGCGTACCACCGCCGATATAGACGGTATCCAGTACCTTGTCCTGAAAGTTCTCCGCCACATAATCCATCTCTTTGATCACTGCGTCCACATAGGCGTCCACCTGCCTGCGGAATGCAGCGATCGGATAAGAGGTAAAGGAACAATAGAGACAGGTTGTAGGGCAGAACGGAATCCCGATGTACAGGCTGTAGCCGCCCTCATAATGAATCTCTTTTAACAGATCCCGCTCTCTCTTCGCAATATCGATTCCCA
>OCPP01000457.1_pt1 | contig 29706 bp, 29 predicted proteins | sample 1538211 | NCBI WGS metagenome assembly OCPP01 (sample SAMEA2580193, study PRJEB22360) | human gut metagenome | biome: human gut; feature: human-associated habitat; material: faeces | place: Denmark | collected 2008/2010
TATATAATATATGGTATAATATGAAGTTGAATGGAGGGATAAAAATGACAGAAAATAAAAGTATAAAGCCAGGCACTAGTTCGCCTAATCTACCTCAGGCTGGAAATGAAAAACGTAATGGAGTTGGAGAAAATCCACCAGCTACCACGTCTATGCCTAAGTGGCCAATAAGACCTAAGAGATAGCAAATGAACATAGTAGATATAATAGATTCGGTACAAAAATTATTCATTTATTTTATTCCGGGATATATTTCATTGACAATAATAAATTATTATACTTCCCATAAAAAGAAAGATGAAAAACATATAACAATAATATCGGTAACGTTAAGTTTTATTATTACTAGTGTAAGTGATATATTTATAAAATATCCTAATGAGAATATAAAGTCTATCTCCTATTTGATAGGTTCTGTAGTTTTAGGTGTATTTATAGCAATGTATAAGAATGATAGAATATTAATAAATAAGAAGTCTTTAAAAAATATAATAGATAAAGAAATAGCTCCCCATTATTCATCAGATCCTATTGTATGGGTAAAAGCTATGAAGAATGCAAAGGGACAGTGGGCGAGAATTTATTTGAAAGATGAAAATATAGCATATACTGGGAAAATAATATATTATACAGATGATTCTGAATCAACTGATAGAGAAGTTTTACTATGCCATTATGGATCTTTTGATATTGAAGCTCAAAAACCTATACTAACTACTGAAAGTGATGAAGATAAAGTTTTAATAAATTGCAAAGATATAAAGGTTATTGAGATTCTTAAAGGCGAAGAGAATGATGAAGGTAATGATGAAAGTAGTATTTAATTAAGATCACATTAAATTGTGGTCTTTTTTTGTTTCCCTTTTTCTCTTTTGAAGGGAATAATTTAGTGAATTAAGGGTATATTTATAAACATAATTAGGATTAGGGGGGATGAAAAGTGGAAGAAATTAAGAAAGAAGAATACATAAATAAGACTAATTCATTCAATAAATTATGTGCTGATGAAGGGTATATTAATACTCAAGCTAAGTTGGAGATAATAGCATATCAAATTAATATAAATAATACTGGTAATGCTCCAGAGGAAAGAACAGTATTAGAGATTATATCTAAGTATTTAAGAAAGATTCCTTTAAAGGAAGAACTAAATGATTTTGATAGATTAATGATTAGAACAGTTGATATAGCATTTGATATGTATGATTCAAATAAATTTTCCAGTGAGTAAAGAGAAATTAACCTTTATAAGCTGTAAAGGGAATAAAAAGAATAGATGTTAGGTATATATATAAATAGCTCAATGAGCGAAGAGAAAGGAAAGAAGAAAATGTCAGTTAAGAAGATAATAGGCAGTGCTTTAAGGGAGTTCAGAAAGAATAGAAAACTTTCAATAGAGCAGATGGCAAAAAAGACTGGATTCAGCTATAGCAGTATAGCAAATTTTGAAACTGGTGATAAACTTCCCTCACTGGAGTTTCAGAGAGTTTTATCAAGAGTTTTTAAAGTAGATTTTTTGAAGATAATACAGGATTTAAATATTGAAGAAATGACATCAGAAGAAATTTCATATCTTCAAGATTATATTGGTAGATTAGAGGTAGAAATGAAGATTGAAGAAGAAAGAAAAAAAAGTATGCTAGATGAAACCTTGGAAATTGCTATAGGAAAGATAATGAAAGCTGAAGGATATAAGAATTTACCACGTTCTGAAATTGATGATCTAAAGGAGTTTATTGAAGTAATGGTAAAGGAAAGATTAAAGCAAATAACTTGCAAACGCTATAAAGCTTAATGTAGATTGCCGACGGGCGTTAAACGGGAGGGAATATGGAAGATATAAAAGTAAATGAGTTTAGTGGAACTGAAAACCATGATAACAACAGTCAAGAGGAAAAGAAGTTTACACAAGAAGAGTTAAACAATATTATTTCTAAAAGATTAGCCAAAGATAGAAGTAAGATGGAAGAAGAGTTTAAAGGTAGACTACAAGAAGAAATTGAGTTAGCTAAGATGTCAGAAAAAGAAAGACAAGAAGCACTTTTTCGAAGAGAGAAGAAACAGTACGAAGAAGAAAAGGCAGCTTTTGAAAAAGAAAGAATGTTGATATTTACCCAAAGAGAATTGGTTAAGAATGATATGCCTGAAAGTATGGCTAAGTTTTTAATTGGAAGTACTGCTGAAGAAACGCAGGAAAATATAAATGAATTTATGAAAATAAACTTTGATGAAATAGTTCAAAAAAGAGTTAGTGAAAGACTGAGAGAAAGTGAATATGTTCCACCAGTCCAAGATGATATTGGGTTTAGCGGGACAAGTAGATATGAAGAAGATGCTTTTTTAAAGGCATTTAGAAAATAGGAGGAAAGAAAATGGCAACAATAGATTACGCAGTAAAATATCCAGGAGTTGTGGATGAAGTATTAAAGGTTACATCTAAATCAGAAGGTGTAACAAATAAGGAATATGATTTTGTTGGAGCAAAAACAGTGAAGGTGTATAATATAGCAACTGCACCATTAAATGATTATAAAAGAACAGGAGCTAACAGGTATGGAACACCAGAGGAACTTGATGCAGGTACACAAGAAATGGTTATGTCACAAGATAAGTCATTTACATTTGTAATTGATAAAATGGATCAAGATGAAACATCAGGTGCTTTAAATGCTGGAGAAGCATTATCAAGACAATTAAGACAAGTTGTTGTTCCGTATGTGGACAAGTATAGATTTGAGAAGCTAGTTAGCAAAGCGGGACATAAGCCTACAGCAAAGGCCTTAACAGCAACAAATATATTTGCTTGTATAACTGATGGCACTGAAGCTTTAGATGATGCAGAGGTTCCAGAAGTAGGAAGACAATTAATTGTATCTTCAAATACATATAAGCTAATGAAGCAAGCGAAAGATATTGCATTAGAAACTGATATAGGACAAGATATGAGATTAAAAGGAGTAATTGCTATGATTGATGGTATGGAAGTAGTTAAAGTTCCATCTTCAAGATTGCCAGATAATTTTGGGTTCTTAATTTCTCATCCAATGGCTGCACCTTCACCAACTAAGTTAGCTGAATATAAAGTTAATACTAATGCTCCAGGAATTAGTGGATCACTTGTTGAAGGTAGAGTGGTATTTGATTGCTTCGTTTTAGAAAATAAAGCTGATTGTATATATTATCAAGCAATATCATAAAGAATACTAGATAGAATAAGGTAGTCATAAAAAATTAATTGCAAGGCAATATATAAATAAAAAAAACTTAATATACTTATTATTCAATTAAATTTATATGTTTTAATTCTAATAATTCAGAAAATCAATTCGATTCCCGAAGTGACTAAAAAATATATGCTTTCACCGTACACACTCAGAATGTACGGTGTTTTTGTTATGAAAATAAATTTAATGCTAAAATAGATAATAAAATTACCGATAAATATAAAAATAATATTGACACCGGTAATAAAAAGGTATATTATAACATTAACAGGTAATTAAATTACCGTAAGGAGGTATTGAGAATGTTAAGAAAATTTATTGAAAAGATGTATGAGGATTTTGAGGATTATGAATTAACTAAGAATAAGGATATTAAAGAATTGGATAAGAAATTTTCTGCTATCCTTAAAGAAGTGAAAAAGATTGATAAAAAGCTTGGAGAGAAATTAGATGTTTTAATAGCTGATACTGTTGCTAAGTATTCAGAGGTAGCTTTTGAGTATGGTGTTAGATATGCAGCTAAATTCAACTATGTAATATGTAAGGATTATTCTGAAGAAATAGAAGATGCTACACAAAAAGCTATTGCTTTAAGGGTTGAGGAAAAGGAATTTATAGAAAATAATGATTTCGGAAAGTTTGATATGAAATTAAACCCTAATAAATGGTATATAGGTCAATGGGAAACTGGATTTGTTGTATGTGATGCAGATCAATTAAAGAAGATGCCAAAATCTAAAAGGGACAAGATATTATCATTAGGTGGGGTAAAAAGTAAAATTTAGATATGATTATTTATTTAATGGCCAAAGGTATAATAAAAGGAGCCATACGCCTATATAGGACATATAACTCAACTCGCAATTTAATTATATATCCTGTATAGGTAAAAGTAAACAGGAGGCAAATGATGATTTATAAATGTGGTAATCAACTATTTGATATAAAGTTTGGAATTAGAAGAAATAAGAATGTAAATATATTTATGGTTATTGGTGGAAGGTAGGTAGTAATGAAGCAATTTTTTATTTATAAAGATGAAGATATTATAGCAATGATGGAAGGGACAAGCTATGAGTTTATTAATGAACAAAGCTGTATATATTTAAGAATATTAACAGAAGATAAAGGCATTGTTAGTTCTGTTTTTATTCCAAAGAGTTTTACAATGAAGTGTAGTAGATATGGTACTAAACATATCTATTTATAGTACAGAGGTGATAGAGTTGAAACTATACTATATATGTAGGAATAACAAGTGCAGGATCTTATGTAGTAATAATTGTGAGTTTGAAGTTGGAAAAAGAAATTATATATATTTACAAATATATAAAGATGATATGAAGGATTCCAGTGAAATATTTATAATGAAAAACTTTACTATGAAGTGTACTGGTGATAATGCTATTTATATTTATTTATAATATGGAAGTAAAATGGACAAGCTAATATGGTGGTAATATGGACATAATAGGTAAAAAAGCCTCGATAATAGGTCAGAATTAGTTCGAGAAGAGTAGGGGAGTGGTTCAATGTTTAACGGAAATAAAAATAGGTGGAGAAAAGAAGAACGTGATTTCGATAAAGATTCTAAATATGTAAAGGTAATTATAAAAGAAGAAATTAAATTAAATAAGCAAGTATAAATAAGGTATAATATGGATGAGGGACAAGTTTTAAAAACAACAATTCATTTGCGTCAATATAGAGAATTGGCTGGTTTATCAGTTTACAAGTTAAGTAATCTTACTGGAATATCAAGGCAAAGTATAATGAAGATTGAAAAAGGTAGCCAACCTACAGCAAATATGATAATGAAATTATGTATTGCTTTAAATGTGACGCCAAATGAACTATTAGGATGGGAGGAGAAGTTAAATGGAGAGAGAAGAATTACCGGAGGTAATGACAATTAAGGAAGTACAACAGTTTTTAAAGATAGGGAGAAATTCAGCTTATGATTTAATTAATCGTAAAGAGTTTAGAGTTTTAAGAGTTGGTAGAAATATAAGAATTTGCAGAGCTGATTTTTTAAGATGGTTTGATGGAATTTAAATATTTCTAATAGTGTCAATTAGAAGTGTCAGTGAAAATAAAAAAGGCGTTGAAACTAAGTGTTTTCAACGTCTTTTAATATTTTTGGTGCCGCCAGTGGGAATCGAACCCACACGGTTGCCCGCATGATTTTGAGTCATGTGCGTCTGCCAGTTCCGCCATGGCGGCTTGTAAAAATATTACTTAATCATATTATCATGAAGTTATTATAATGTCAACTAAACCATAATAAAAGTTACATAAATGTAAATTAATTACCTAGTAGGAATTTTGATTATATTCTAATATAAAGGGAACAGATGTAAGAATATTGCAATATAATGTAGAGAAAACTAGTTTTAGGAGAATACTTAAAGAAGAATGGAATGGTTTAGTAGTTTAAGTCCAGTACTACAAGGGTTAACGGCAACTATATTTACTTGGGCTGTAACTGCCTTAGGAGCAGCACTTGTATTTTTCTTTAAAAATGTTGATAGAAAGATATTAAATTCAATGCTTGGATTTGGGGCAGGTGTAATGACAGCAGCAAGTTTTTGGTCATTGCTAAATCCAGCTATAGAATTATGTGGTGAGTTGGGCTATAGTCAGTTTATGTTACCAGCAATAGGTTTCTTTGCTGGTGGAGTATTTATAATTTTTGCAGATATGCTTATGGATAAATATTCATATGGAGTCATACCAGTAAATAATAATAGTTTAGAAACAAGTAAAAGCTATAAAAAAAGCATCTTACTTGTTTTAGCTGTAACATTGCATAATATACCAGAAGGATTAGCAGTAGGGGTAGCCTTTGGTGGAGTAGCAGCAGGAATACCTAGTGCATCTGTTGCAGCAGCTATGACTTTGGCATTAGGTATTGGACTTCAAAATTTTCCAGAAGGTGCAGCTGTATCTTTGCCATTAAGAAGAGAGGGATTATCAAGAGCCAAAAGTTTCTTTTATGGACAAGCATCTGGTATTGTAGAGCCTATTGCTGGAGTATTAGGCGTAATTGCATCTATAACTATTAGGAGTATGCTGCCATTCTTTTTAGCTTTTTCTGCAGGAGCAATGATTGCTGTAGTTGGAGCAGAATTATTACCAGAAGCATCAATAGAAAATAAAAAACTCACTACTTTGGGATTGATTTTAGGATTTATTCTTATGATGGTTTTAGATGTGGCACTGGGGTAAATAAAAATGAAAAATGAAAAATGAAAAGTTAAAAATGAAGAATGAAAAATTAAAAATTAAAAATTTAGGAATAAACTCCTGACAGAGTTTAAGAGAATAATTGATAATGGAAAATGGAGAATTGATAATTATGGATAATTAGAAAAGGTATTGCTGAGGCAATACCTTTTTATTAAATAGTTATTATTTTTTTATGTTAAAGAAAGCATTTAATCCTCTGAATTCTGCCACATCTCCAAGCTCTTCAGAAATTCTGATAAGTTGATTGTATTTAGCAACTCTTTCAGATCTTGCAGGAGCACCAGTTTTTATTTGACCAGCATTTACAGCAACAACTAAATCGGCAATAGTTGTATCTTCTGTTTCACCAGATCTATGAGAAATAACAGCAGTGTATCCAGCTCTATTTGCCATTTCAATAGCATTTAAAGTTTCTGTTAAAGTTCCAATTTGATTTAGCTTTATAAGGATAGAATTAGCAACGCATCTATCAATTCCTTCTTCTAATCTCTTAGTGTTAGTAACAAATAAGTCGTCACCTACTAATTGAACTTTTTTACCAATTCTTTCAGTAAGTAGCTTCCAACCTTCCCAGTCTTCTTCCGCCATACCATCTTCAATAGAGATAATTGGATATTTATTAACCCAGCTTTCTAAGAAATCAACCATTTCAGATGCTGTTAAAGTCTTACCTTCATGTTCTAAAACGTATTTTCCATCCTTGTAGTATTCTGATGAAGCAGCATCAATGGCAATAAACATGTCTTTACCAGGTTCATATCCTGCTTTAGTAATAGCTTCTAGTATTACTTCAATGGCTTCTTCATTTGATTTTAAATTTGGAGCAAATCCGCCTTCATCACCTACACCAGTTGAGTATCCTTTTTCATTTAAAGTTTTTTTCAATGAATGATATACTTCAGCACAAGCTTGGATTGCTGCATCAAATGAATTGAAGCCAGCAGGCATTACCATAAATTCTTGTAAGTCCACAGAGTTATCTGCATGAGAGCCACCATTTATTATGTTCATCATAGGTACAGGAAGAACCTTAGCATTTACGCCTCCAACATATTGATATAGAGGTAACCCTAAGAAGTTAGCAGCAGCATTAGCAACAGCTAAAGAAACTCCTAGAATAGCATTTGCACCTAATTTGCCTTTATTATCAGTTCCATCAAGCTCCATAAGTTTTTTATCAATGGCAGTTTGATCAAATACATTATATCCAATTAATTCTTTGGCAATTATATCATTTACATTAGCAACAGCAGTTTTAACCCCTTTACCCATAAAGTAGTCTTTATTACCATCTCTTAATTCTACAGCTTCATAAATACCAGTTGAAGCTCCTGATGGTACTGCAGCTCTTCCCATACTACCATCTTCTAAGATAACTTCTACCTCTACTGTAGGGAAACATCTAGAATCAAGTATTTGTCTAGCAACGATATTAACTATTTGTACAATATTTTTCATAAAATCCTCCTAAAAACTCAAAAAACTTTAATAAATGAAAAATTAAATCATATATTAATGAAAATCATTTTCAATTAAAATAATTATATAATATAAAAATGCCGAAATCAATATTTTTTTGAAAAATTTATAAAAAAAGTCTTGTTGCTAACAACTTCATTTGTTATCATATTAAGAGTAGGATGAATTTAGCCCAAGTGGGCTTGAATTTGACCCGGTTAAGTACTTAGTCTACATATATAAAAATGAGACAAGCTATAACTAGTATTAATTAGGGAGGAATCAATATATGATGTATTCAAGAGAAGTTGAAGAAATGTGCGTTGTAAATAAAGGCGCTAATCATGCATGTGCTCCAATTCCAGTTGAAGGAAAATGGGTACAAGCTACACAAATATCAGATATTTCAGGGTTAACTCATGGAATAGGTTGGTGTGCACCTCAACAAGGAGCTTGTAAATTAACTTTAAACGTTAAAGGTGGAGTAATAGAAGAAGCATTAGTTGAAACTGTTGGATGTTCAGGAATGACTCACTCAGCTGCTATGGCTTCAGAAATATTACCAGGAAGAACTATATTAGAAGCTTTAAACACAGACTTAGTTTGTGATGCTATAAATACAGCAATGAGAGAATTATTCTTACAAATCGTATACGGAAGAACTCAAACTGCGTTCTCAGAAGGTGGATTACCAATCGGAGCTGGTTTAGAAGATTTAGGTAAGGGATTAAGATCTCAAGTTGGTACTATGTACGGAACAGTTGCTAAGGGACCAAGATACTTAGAAATGGCTGAAGGATACGTTACAAAAATCGCTTTAGATGCAGATAACGAAATCATCGGTTATAAATTCGTTCACCTTGGAAAGATGATGGAAATGATCGCTAAGGGAATGGATGCTAACGAAGCATTAGAAAAAGCAGCAGGACAATACGGAAGAGTTGCTGACGCTGTTAAATTAATCGATCCAAGACACGAATAATTGTAAGGAGGAATTTAATCATGGCATTATTTGAAAGTTATGAAAGAAGAATAGGACAAATCACTCCAGTATTAGAGCAATACGGAATGAAAACATTAGAAGATGCTAAAGCTGTTTGCGATGAAAAGGGAATTAACGTTTATGATATCGTTAAATCTACTCAACCAATAGCATTCGAAAACGCTATGTGGGCTTACACTTTAGGTGCTGCTATAGCTATAAAGAAAGGTTGCACAAAGGCTGCTGATGCTGCTGCTGCAATCGGTGAAGGATTACAAGCGTTCTGTATTCCAGGTTCTGTTGCTGACGACAGAAAAGTTGGTTTAGGACACGGAAACTTAGGAGCTATGCTTTTAAGAGAAGAAACTAAATGTTTCGCATTCTTAGCAGGACACGAATCATTCGCTGCTGCTGAAGGTGCAATCAAAATAGCTGAAAAAGCTAACAAAGTTAGAAAAGAACCATTAAGAGTTATCTTAAACGGTCTTGGAAAAGATGCTGCAAAGATCATTTCAAGAATCAATGGATTTACTTATGTTCAAACTAACTTCGATTTCTTCACAGGTAAATTAGAAATCGTTAATGAAAAACCATACTCAAACGGACCAAGAGCTGCTGTTAAATGCTACGGAGCTAACGACGTTAGAGAAGGTGTTGCTATAATGCATCATGAAGGTGTTGACGTATCAATCACTGGTAACTCAACTAACCCAACAAGATTCCAACACCCAGTTGCTGGAACATATAAGAAAGAATGTATCGAAGAAGGTAAGAAGTACTTCTCAGTTGCATCAGGTGGTGGTACTGGTAGAACTCTTCACCCAGATAACATGGCTGCAGGTCCAGCTTCTTATGGTATGACTGATACTATGGGAAGAATGCACTCAGATGCTCAATTCGCTGGTTCTTCATCAGTTCCTGCTCACGTAGAAATGATGGGATTAATCGGTATGGGTAACAACCCAATGGTAGGAGCTACTGTTGCAGTTGCTGTTGCTATAGAAGAAGCTTCTAAATAAGCTTATTTTTAAGAAACAGAACTTAATAGGTTTATAATAGATAGTACACGTTTTTAGAGAAATCTAATTACGTGTGCTATTTTTTTATTTTTCACCAATAAAGTAAACGATTACAAGCAAATAGATTTAATCACCATAAAAAACACAAAAATTATTTACTTATTATTGAAAATATTGAAATAAATGTAAAAATAATTTATAATGAAAGCAATGTTATTTTTATAATAGTTAGTATAAATGGTAAAACACTGATGATGGAAAATAAATCAAATAAGCTTAAAGGTAGGAGGATTAATTAATGGAAAATATTAAGTACTATGATTTAACATTATCTCAAGATGTTATGTATTTTGCTTTAAAATACTCGCCAAAAAAAAGTGTAGTAAATATAGGAGCGGCTTTATGGATAGAAGAAGAAATTAATATTGATTTGTTAGAAAAGGCACTATATAAATCGATTTGGAGAATGGATGCATTAAGACTTAGATTAAAAAAGGTTGATGGCGTTATTAAGCAATATGTGTCTACAGAAGAGCCTAAAAAAGTAAAGGTAGTAGATTTTACCCATTTATCTAAAGAGCAAATTGATAAAAAGCTTACTGACTGGACAGGTACAGCATTTAAATATAAAGATTTAGAAATGTATGATATCACAATAATTAAAGCTAAAGATAACTTAATTGGTGTTTATGTAAAAGTAAATCATGTAGCAATGGATGCATGGGGACTAACTGTTTTTATAAGAGATGTTATGGATGTATATGCAGCTATGAGAGATAATAAAGAATTACCAAAACCACCAGCACCATTTATTCCATTACTTGAAGCAGATTTAGCATATAAAGATTCAAAAAGATTTAAGAAGGATGAAGAGTTTTGGAAGGAATATTTTAAAGAAACACCTAAGTATTCAACAGTAAATGAAAAATATATTGGTAAAAAATATAGACCTACTTCCTTAAGAGTTAAATCTAAATTAAAGGTGATAACTTTAGAAAGTGAAAAAGTAGAAAAAATAAATGAGTTTTGTAGGGAAAATAGGCTTTCCCCTCAAAGTGTATTTTTATTAGGAAGTCAATTATATTTGTATAAGTTAAATAATAGTGATGAAGCTTTAGTGCATAATGTTCTTGCAAGGAGAAGTGGGGCTGCAGCCAAGACAGCTGGTGGTATGCTAATTAATATATTAGAATTTGTTGTTAAGTGTCCATATGATTTATCTTTTGTTGATGCATGTAATAAGATAATGATAGATCAAGCTAAATTGTTTAGACATGGAGATTATCCTTATCAAAGAGTTGTAGATTTTATTCAAAAAAATGCTGGAATAAAGACAGGAAACTTTACTGATTTATCATTTACTTATCAAGCAGCTAAAGTTGGAAGTGAAAATATGTTTAAAGCTAAAGTACAAAACTACAGTAATGGAGTTTCAGGGATTTCTATATATTTAACTATTATGGACGCTTTAGGTACTGGTAATTTAGACTTTTTGTTTGAATATAATTTAGCGTTGGCAAGTGAAGAAATTGTAGATAAGCTTTATGATCAGATGATTAAGAGTATTGAGATAGGTATAGCCTCACCTAATAAGACCTTAAGAGAAATAATAAGTGAAATATAATTTTTAGTATTAGAGGAGGATTTAATATTGGTTGAAAGGAAGTATTATGATTTAACTCCATCACAAAAACTAATGTATTTTGCATTAAAATTCATACCTGAAAAAAACGTTGTTAATATTGGTACTGCAGTTTGGTTTCATGAGAATATTGATTGTGAATTATTAAAAGCTGCAGCTTATAAAGCTATATGGCGAATGGATGCCTTAAGGCTTAGACTTAAAAAGGTTAAAGGCCAAATAAAACAATATGTTTCAGAAGAAGAACCTAAAGAAATAAAAATTGAAGACTACTCAAATTATTCAAAGGATCATATAGATGAAATTTTAGAAAAATGGACAAGTACTCCGTTTAAATATAATGATAAAGAATTATATGATGTAAGTATTATTAAAGGACCGGAAAATGTAACTGGATTATATATAAAGGTAAATCATGTTGTTATGGATGCTTGGGGCTTAACTGTATATGCAAAAGATGTTATTAATATTTATTTAGCTATGAAAGAAGGAAAAGAACTACCGGAAGAACCAGCAAAATTTGTTCCATTGATTGAAAAAGATTTAGAGTATATGAATTCTAAAAGAATGCAAAAGGATTATGAGTTTATAAAGGAAAAATGGAAAACACCAGCAGTTTTTGCATCAGTGGAACCTAAATATGTAGGAAAAAAATATAGACCTAATAATATAAGATATAAAGGCAAACAGAAAGTAATGTCATTAGATAAGAGTATTGTAGCAAAAATAAATGAATATTGTAGAGAAAATAGAATATCTCAGCAAACATTATTTATTTTAGGAAGCCAGATATACTTTTATAAGCTAAATAATACTGATAAGTCAATGGTGAATTCTGTATTAGCAAGAAGATCCTCTATGGATAGAAAAAAAGCTGGAGGAATGATGGTGAATAACTTACAACTTAAGGTAGAATGCCCATATGGAGTATCTTTTAAAGAAGCATGTGAAAAGCTAACAAAAGAGCAACTTCAATTATTTAGGCATGGAGATTTTCCATATCAACTTGCACATGATTATGTATTAAAACAAGCAGGAATTAAATCAGGGGTTCTGACAGACTTCACCATAACTTACCAGCCAGCAAAGATATTTACAGACAATAGGATAAAAGCTAAAGTACAAAATTATTTTAATGGAAGTTCATCAATGAATTTATATCTAACAATAATGGACACTTTAGATTCAGGTGAATTAGATTTCATGTTCCAATATAAAGTTGCTGTAGTAAGTGATGAAATAGTTGATGAGCTATATAGAGTGATGATTAAAGCAGTAGAAATTGGAATTGAATCTTCTAATAAGACTATTGGTGAAATAATTGATGAGATTTATGCATAGGTTTTATTAATGTAGAATTTAATAAGATATTATGTGGTTGGTATAAAGGGGGATAAATAAAGTGATAGAGGTCTTTGGAGAATGCCTAGAAACCATTAGGGATATTATTAATAATTCTAGTAATAAGTATAAAGATAAAATTGCTATTAGAGAAAAGAAAAATAAGAAAATAGTAAGTTATACTTATGGACAGTTAAGAGATGATGTTTATGCTTTGGGGACAAAACTCATAGATATGGGGTTAAAAGATAAGCATATAGCTATAGTAGGGGGAAATAGTTATAGCTGGATTGTTTCATATCTTGCAATTATAACAGGAGTTGGCGTAGCAGTTCCTCTTGATAAGGAGTTAGATTCAGAACAAATAAGTAAACTACTAGAAAAGGGTGATGCCTCAGCTGTATTATTTTCAAAGGGATTTTTATCTAGTATAGATGAAATCATTGAAAATAGTAAGTTAGAGTTTGCAGCATGTTTAAATGATACAGATAAGTATACAGATGTACAGACATTGATAAATGAAGGTAGACAATTAATAAATGAAGGTAGCACAGTATATGAAGACTCTATTGTAAATGTTAATGAGTTAAATGTTATTATGTTTACATCTGGAACAACTGGATTTAACAAAGGTGTAATGATAAGTCAAAATAATTTATTGGTGAATATTGAACAATCATGTAAGGCTTTTGGAATTTATCATAAAACTGTAGCAGTATTACCATTTCATCATATATATGAGAATGTTTGTGGCATGATAGCTCCAATAACAGTGGGAATGACTCTGTTTATTAATGATAGTTTAAAGTATTTATCTAAAGATTTAAAATTAGCACAGCCAGAATTGGAAATAATGGTACCGTTATTTTTAGAAACAATGGAAAAAAGCATACGAGCTCAGCTAAAAAGAATGAATCTTGAAAAGACTTTTGAAAATAGTATAAAGTTTAGTAACTTCTTATTGAAATTTGGTATAGATTTAAGAAGGCTATTATTTAGAAAAGTGCATGCTAACTTTGGTGGTAAATTAAAAGCAATTGTATGTGGAGGGGCAGCACTTAAGCCAGAACTTATAACTTTCTTTGGCGATATAGGAATAACTATTCACAATGGATATGGAATAACAGAATGTACTCCATTAATCAGTGTAAATTTAAATAAAAAAGGAGATCATTTTTCCGTAGGTAAAATATTCTCTAGTTGCCAAGTAAAAATTGATAATAAAAATGAAGAAGGTATTGGAGAAATATTAGTTAAGGGTCCAAATGTAATGATGGGTTATTACAAAGATGATGAAAGTAATGAAAAATCATTTACTAATGGATGGTTTAGAACAGGTGATTATGGAAGCATAGACGCTGATAAAAATCTTGTTATTTGTGGAAGAAAGAAAAATTTAATTGTTTTAAGTAACGGTAAAAATGTACACCCTGAAGAGTTAGAAGGATATATATATGAAATGATGCCGTATGTTAAAGAATCACTTGTTTATATAGATAAGAATAAAAAAGGCAGTGAAGTTATCAGCACATATGTATATTTAGATCAAGATTTTTCTTCAGGTAAAAGTTTAGAAGAGTTAGAGTCAATCTTAAAAGAAGACTTGAAAAAGGTAAATAAAAAATTGCCAAGCTTTAAAAAAATACAGCATATATATATAAAAGAAGAAGAGTTTGAAAAAAATAGTTCTAAAAAAATAATAAGACAAAAGTTCTTAGAGGAGGTAAGTCAAATTGGATAAGAAAGTAATAGAAATAATGGCAAATTATTTAGGGTTAAAGGAAGAAGAAATAACATCAGATATGGATTTAATGGATGATTTAAACATAAACTCATATGACATAATGAGTATCGTAGGTAAATTTGAGGATGAGTTTGATATCGAAATTCCAGATGAAGATATAAGAAATTTTAGAACAGTTAAAGATGTATTAAGCTACATCAATGAACAAAATTGATTCAATGTTTTATAGCTAAATGTAATGATATAAAATTACAAAGATATTATAGTAAGGAATTATTAAGATATTCAATAAAAAGCGTCTTTAAAGTAGAAATAGAGGATGAAGCTGTAATGAGAAATCAATATGGCAAACCCTCTTTTAAAAACAATGAGCATATAAAATTTAATATAAGCCATTGTGATGGACTTATTGCTTGTGCTGTAGGTTTGGAAGAAATAGGAGTAGATGTTGAAAATATTAGAAGCTTTGATGACTATGTAGTAAGAAGAGTGTGTAATAAGAAGGAAATAAATTCAATATATAACTCTGATGATAGTGAAAAAACTTTTTTCACATATTGGACTATGAAAGAAAGTTTAGGCAAGGCTTTAGGAGTAGGATTACACTATCCCATAAAGGAAAATGAGTTTATACAAAATGGTGATGAATATTTATGTAATTACAAAGGATTGAAAATTAAAAATTACCAAATAGATAATAAGTTTATTTTATCTATTTGTACAGATAAAAATGAAGAAATTATACTAAGGGGGGTTAATATAGATGGAAGATAATTTTATAGAATTTAAGGATGTTTATAAAAGGTATCAAATGGGTGAAGTTACTATAGCTGCAGCCAATGGAGTTAACTTTCATGTTAAACCAGGAGAATTTGTAGTTATAGTAGGGCCTAGTGGTGCTGGAAAAAGTACAATTCTTAATATGTTAGGTGGTATTGACCAAAATGATGATGGGCAGATAATCATTGGTGGAAAAGATTTAAGTGCCATGAATAACAAAGAGCTTACTTTGTATAGACGTTATGATATAGGATTTGTATTTCAATTTTATAATCTAATACAAAACCTTACAGCTAAAGAAAATGTTGAAATAGCATCTCAAATTTGTAAAGAACCAATGGATGCAGAAGAAGCATTAAGAAGTGTAGGCCTTGAAGATCGTATGGATAATTTCCCTTCTCAATTATCAGGAGGGGAGCAACAACGTGTTGCCATTGCTCGTGCTTTAGCAAAAAGACCAAAACTTCTTCTATGTGATGAACCTACAGGAGCATTGGATTATCAGACAGGAAAGAACATCTTAAAGCTTTTACAGGAAACATGTAGAAAAGAAAATATGACTGTAGTACTAGTAACACATAATCAAGCTATTACGCCAATGGCTGATAGAGTTATAAGAGTTAAAAATAGTAAAGTAGAATCCATGGTTATTAATAAAAAATTAACCTCCATTGATGATATTGAATGGTAATGGAGGCGTAGTTTTATGACAAGTAGTTTAAAAAAGGTTTTTTTCAGACAAATAAAAGATACTAAAAGCAGATTTATTTCAATATTACTTATTGTAGCTTTAGGAGTAGGCTTTTTTGTCGGAGTTAAAGCTGCAAGTCCAAGTATGAAATATTCAGCTAATAAGTTTTTTCAATCAAATAATTTGATGGATTATAAGATTATGTCAGATTACGGTTTTCAAAATGATGATATTAAAGCTTTAGAAGCGCTTACAGGTGTTTCACAAGTAATGCCATCATATTCAGCAGATTTATTAGTTAATAATGAAGGTTCAAATAATGTTGTTAGAGTACAGGCTGTGCCGGAAGTCTCTGACGGTAAGCAACCTATTAATGAATTAAAGGTGGTAGAAGGAAGACTGCCACAAAAATCAGGCGAATGTGTAGTTGAAAGTAATTCAGATACATCAATTAAATATGAAATAGGAGATACCATAGAGCTTCTTTCTCCCAGTGATGATAAGAAAATAACTGATATAGTAAAGACTTCCTCATTTAAGATTGTAGGATTTGTTGAAAGCCCACAGTATATTGCCTTTGATAAGGGGATAACACAAGTTGGTGACGGATCAATTTTAAATTATATGATGATTTCTGCCAAAGATTTTGCATATAGTAGATATACAGAAGTATTTTTATGTGTGGATAAACCTAAAAAATACCAATCAAGCTTTGAAGAGGATTATAAATCATATATTGCAGACTATTCTTCAAAATTAGCAAGTCTTGGTGTAGAGAGAGTAGAAGTAAATAAAGAAGAAATAGTTACTAAGGCTAATGAAAAAATAGATTCAGCAAGAAAGGAAATTGATGCTCAAAAAGCAGATGCTCAAGCTGATTTAGATAATGGTAAGAAGCAAGTTGAAGAAGCAGAAGCTGCAATATCTGAAAAGGAACAAGAAATTATTGATGGAGAAGCACAAATACAAGCAGCAGAACAACAGTTAGCAGATTCAGAAGCAAAAGTTGCTGATGGATGGAATCAACTAGCGGCTGGAGAAGCGCAGCTTAATGAAGGAATAAATGAATATAATGCTGGAGTAGAGCAATATAATGCAGCATATTCTGAATATATGGCACAAAGAGAAGTTGGAGAAGCGCAATTAAACCAAGCACAAGCTCAATTAGATACTTATGGACCATTGATTAATGGCTTACAAGAGATAATAGACAATGGAGGAGTTTTATCTTCAGTACTTCAATCTCAATTTGATTCTTATATAATTCAATATAATGATGCTGTTGCACAAGTTGAGGCAGGAAAACAGATGATAGCAGATGCTGACAATCAAATTGCCGCTGCCAAAGCACAACTAGATTCATCAGCGGCACAAATTCAGGCAGGTCAAAATGAAATTAATACTCAAAAAGCTAACTTGACTGCAGCAGAAAAGCAAATTGCAGATGGTAAAGCTCAGTTAGAGCAATCTAAGGCACAAATTGCAGATGGAAAAGTTCAACTTGAAAATGGAAAGAAACAATTAGAAGAGTCAAAGGCTCAATTAGAAGAAGGCCAAAAAGAATTTGATACTCAATTTGCTTTAGCTGAAGAAGAATTGAATCAAAAATTAAAAGAGATAGAAAATCTCTCTAATGGTAAATGGTATATATTTACTAGGGATGATAATCCAGGATATACATCATTTGCAGAAGATGCTACTCGTATTGATGGTATAGCTAGTGTGTTCCCATTATTCTTTTTCATAGTAGCAGCACTGGTATGTCTTACAACAATGACTAGAATGGTTGAGGAAGAAAGAACACAGATAGGTACATTTAAGGCATTGGGATATGAAAATAAGACTATAGCAGCTAAGTACTTTTTCTATGCATTTTTAGCAGCAATAACAGGAAGCATTTTAGGTGTAGTAGTTGGACTATTAATTTTACCTAAGACAATATTCCATTCTTATGATGCAATGTATAAATTACCTATATTTGCAGTTAAAATAAGTATACCAGTTATTATTATAGCAATTGTATGTGCTTTGCTTTGCACTTGTACAGTTGCATATATAGTAGCTTATAGAGAGTTAAAATTAAATCCTGCAACTTTAATGAGACCTAAAGCGCCAAAACAAGGAAAGCGTATATTATTAGAAAAGATACCATTTATATGGAATAAAATGAATTTTTCATCAAAGGTAACTACAAGAAATTTATTTAGATATAAAGCTAGATTTATAATGACTGTTTTAGGTGTTGCAGGATGTACTGCACTAATACTTGCAGCATATGGTTTAAAAGATTCTATATCTGTAGTTGTTCCAAAACAATATGGTGAAATATTTAATTATGACACTATGATGAATTTAAAGTATGAAGGTACATTAAATGAAAAGAAAAATCTTAAAGATGCCATTAATATAGATAAGCGCATTAAATCATCAATGATGATTAAACAAACATTAATGAATGGATCAAAGGCAAATGAAGATAAAGAAGTACAAGTAAGATTATTTGTACCAGAATCATTGGATAAATTTAAGGACTATGTGCATTTATTAGATAAGGATACTGAAGGCAATATTAAGCTTACAGATGATACTGTGGTAATAACAGAAAAGCTTGCAAAACTTTTAAATCTTTCTGTGGGAGACACTATTACTGTAGGAGATGATGCAGGAACAGCCGTTGATTTAAAAATATCTAGTATAGCAGAAAATTATGTATATAATTATGTATATATATCAGAAAAGATGTATGAAGAAAAATTTGGTGAGGAATTAAAGGTAAATACAGTTTTATTAAAGCTTACTGAAGATGGTAAAACCCATGAAGATGAAGTTGCTAAGGATTGGTTAAAGAAAAATGATATTTTAGTTGTTACTTCAACTTCATATGTAATTTCAAGTTTTGAAGATATAATATCAAGTTTAAATTCTGTAGTAGTATTGATGATAGTTTGTGCAGCAGCATTAGCATTTGTTGTTTTATATAATTTAACAAATATAAATGTAGCTGAAAGAATAAGAGAAATTGCTACAATAAAGGTATTAGGTTTTACTGAAAAAGAATCTGCTAACTATGTATATAGAGAAAATATAGTATTATCTATAATAGGTATTGCAGTAGGATTAGTGATGGGTATTTTCTTAAGTAACTATATAGTTTCTACCATTGAAATGGATATAGTTATGTTTGGAAGATCTATTCATGGTATAAGCTTTGTATATGCAGCAGCATTTACTTTAGTATTTACATTACTTGTTAATATATCTATGTATGGAAAACTTAATAATATAAGCATGGTTGAGTCTTTAAAATCAGTTGAATAATTTAAGAAAGCGGGGCAATTTAGCTCCGTTTTTTATTTTATGATATAATTTAAAAAAACAATTTATGAGGTGAAGTATGAATATACAGATATTTGGAACTAAGAAATGTAATGATACAAAAAAGGCAGAAAGATTTTTTAAGGAAAGAAGAATTAAGTTTCAATTTATAGATTTAAAAGAAAAAGCTTTAAGTAAGGGAGAATTGCAAAGTGTAAAAAAGGCACTATCACTAGAAAGCTTAATAAATAAAAACTCTAAAGATTATAAGAAGCTAAACTTAGATAAAATAAGAGGCGCAGAAACAAGAGAGGAAATTTTATTAAAGAATCCATCATTATACGTTACACCAATTGTAAGAAATGGTAAGGAAGCAACGGTAGGGTATGATATTGAAACATGGAAGAAATGGGAGTAGTTAAAATTAAGAATTAAAAATGAAAAATTAAGGATGAAATCTCTTATTGGAGTTTCATCCTTAATTTTTAAACTAATTTGCTGCTATTGATTTAATAGGTACATCATCTAAATATTCATCGCTAAATGAATTATAGATAGCATTAATACCTTTTTCAAAATCTTCATTTTCAATACCAATTAAAATATTGATTTCACTAGAACCTTGATCAATCATTCTCACATTTATATCTGCTTGTGATAAAGCATCAAATACTTTTGCAGCAACACCTTTTTTATTAGCCATTCCAGCACCAACAGTTGCAATAAGAGCCATATTAGGATGAACTACTACAGAATCAGGGTTACAAGAACGATTTATTTCATCTACAAGAATTTCAAGTTTATTCTTAAGTTCAGAATCTGATATAACCACGCATACTGAATCTATACCTGAAGGCATATTTTCAAAAGAAACATTATTTTGCTCAAGTACAGAAAGCACTTTTCTACAAAAGCCAAGTTCCGTATTCATCATAGCTTTTTCTATAGATATCACAGTAAAGTTTTTTCTACCAGCTATACCAGTAAGTGTTCTATTAGAAGAATTTTCACGAGAACTTACAATAAGTGTTCCACTATCTTCAGGATCATTGGTATTTTTTATATTTATAGGTATTCCTGCATTTCTTACAGGAAAAACAGCTTCTTCATGTAATACAGAAGCACCCATATATGATAATTCTCTAAGCTCTCTATATGTTATTTCCTTAATTTGCATGGGATTCTCCACGATTCTAGGATCTGCCATAAGAAATCCTGATACATCTGTCCAATTTTCATATAAATCAGCATTGATGCTGGCAGCAACTAGGGCACCAGTGACATCAGATCCTCCTCTTGAAAAAGTAACAATATTCCCTTCAGGATCAGAACCGTAAAAACCAGGAATAACAGCTTTTTCACATTTAGCCAAAGCATTTTTAAGTTTAAGTTCAGTTGCTTCACTATCTAAAGTACCATATCTATTAAATTGGATAACATCTTTAGCATCTATAAAGTCTATACCTAAATATTTGGCTAGTATTAAGCCATTTAAGTATTCCCCACGACTTGCCGCATAATCTTTAGAAGCCCCATTTTCTAAATCTTCTTTTACGATATTTAAATAATCCTGGATATTTAAATCTATATTTAATTCTTCAACTATGCTCTTATATCTTTCGCTAATAAGCTTAAATACATCATCTAGAGGTATACCTGATTGTATGTGGCCATGACAAAGATATAACACATCTGTAATTTTAAAATCTTTTGAATGTCTTTTGCCAGGTGCAGATGGAATGATAAATTTTCTAGCTTCATCTGCAAAAAATATATTTTTTACTTTCTTAAATTGATTGGCATCAGCTAAAGAGCTTCCACCAAATTTTGTTACAATTGTTTTCATATAAACAGCCCCCAATAAAATGATTATTTGTAATAATAATATAATCTTAGAAATATTTTACATAAACATCTGTTATTTTGCAAATATTTTTATTTACTTTTTACCTTACATAAGAAAAAAGTATTATTCAAAAATAAAAAGTTTAATAAAAGTATAAAAAAAATAATATTAGTATAAAAATAGGCTCGATATATTAGAAATTATTTAAAAAAAGTAACTTATTAATGTTATAGTGATAATTAATAGATTGTAATTTTTATAATAAATGTATATAATAGTAATGAGAAATTGGACAAGATTAACATTTTAGTTAATATAAAGGACATAACTTTATTGTTCTTTTAGAAAACAAAGGGGGGTATTATATGCATTATTCAAAAGAAGATATTTTAGCAATGGTAGAAGAAAATGGTGTTAAGTTTATAAGACTTCAATTTACAGATATATTAGGAACTCTTAAAAATGTGGCTATCACTGATAGACAACTTGAAAAAGCATTAAATAATCAATGTATGTTTGACGGATCATCAATTAATGGCTTTGTAAGGGTTGAAGAATCTGATATGTATTTAAGACCTGATTTAGATACATTTGTAATTTTTCCATGGAGACCACAGCAAGGAAAAGTTGCTAGACTTATTTGTGATGTATATATGCCAGATGGAACTCCATTTGAAGGTGATCCAAGATATATACTTAAAAAAGCAATAAATAAAGCAGAAGCTATGGGATACACAATGAATGTAGGACCAGAGTGTGAATTCTTCTTATTTGAAGTTGATAATGATGGAAATCCAACCTTAAAGACTAATGATAAAGGAAGTTATTTTGATTTAGGACCTATAGATTTAGGCGAAAATGCCAGAAGAGATATGACTCTTGCATTAGAGGATATGGGCTTTGAAATTGAGACTTCACATCATGAAGTAGCTGCAGGGCAAAATGAAATAGACTTTAAATATGCTGATGCATTAGTTACAGCAGATAATGTTACAACATTTAAATATGTAGTTAAATCCATTGCTCAAAGACATGGTTTATATGCAACTTTCATGCCAAAGCCATTACATGGAGTCAATGGATCAGGAATGCATGTAAATATCTCACTAATTAAAGATGGAAAGAATGCTTTTTATAATGAAGAGGATCAATTAGGTTTAAGTTCCGTGGCGTATAATTTCATAGCAGGTGTGCTTAAGCATATTAAAGAGATTTGTCCAATAACAAATCCTTTAGTAAATTCATATAAAAGATTGGTACCAGACTATGAAGCGCCAGTATACATTGCATGGTCAGCTAAAAACAGAAGTCCTCTTATAAGGGTTCCATCAGCCAGAGGAGAGGGCACTAGGATAGAATTTAGATCTCCAGATCCTAGTTCAAATCCATATCTTGTCTTAGCATGCCTTTTATTAGCTGGATTAGAGGGCATTAAAGATAATTTAGAACCACCTAAATGCATTGATAGAAATATTTTTAATCTAAGTAGAGAAGAAAGAAAGAGAGAAAATATAGAAAATCTACCTGAAAGCTTGCATGAAGCAATTGCATATATGCAAAAAAGTGATCTTGTAAAAGAAGCTTTAGGAAAGAACACCTTTGAATATTACATTAAGGCCAAGGAGGTTGAGTGGGATAATTATAGAACACAGGTACACCAATGGGAAATAAATAGTTATCTTTCAAAATACTAGGTCATAAAGGTGGGGTATGAAATGAATGATCAAAGGGGAGTAATTGTGGCACTTCAGAATTTAGATACAGCAGAAAAAATTGGCTCACTGATAGTTGAATCAGGATATAGAGTTTTAGCTACATGCAACTCAGGGCATGATCTCATCCGAAAATGTATGGCCATGGCCCCTGAAATTGTAATTATTAGCTATAAGCTAAATGATATGACAATTTTGGATGTATATAATACATTAGCTGATAATTGTAGTTTTTTAGCAATAGTAAATGAGACATATAGATCATTTGTACAAGAGCAAACAGATATATTTTGTATAACCAATCCTATTTCTAAGGGAATTTTAATAAGTTCTTTAGATTTAATATGCCAAAGTAATAAGAAAGTATCTAAATTGAAAGAAAAAGTAAATAAATTAGAAACTACCATGGAAGAACGAAAGATAATTGAAAGAGCTAAGGGAATTTTAATGGAGCGTGAAAACTTAACGGAAAGGGAAGCTTTTAGGATTATCCAAAAAAATAGTATGGATACAGGTAGTAAGATGATTGATGTTGCAGGCAATATTATCATTCAGTACTCTTTATAAATAAACTCAAATATTTGCGAGTAAAAGATATTACTCGCTATATTTACATATTTATTTTCAAAATAGTTAAAAAAAAGAAATTAAAAGTAAAAGGAGAGCAATATGAAGAAATTGGGGCTATATAATTCAAGTTTTGAACACGATGCTTGTGGAATAGGAGCAGTAGTAAATATAAAGGGTAAAAAATCCCATGACGTAATAGATAATTGTTTGGAGATATTAGAAAACTTGAAACATAGAGGCGGAATTGGTGTGGAAGAAAATACTGGGGATGGAGCCGGCATATTAATGCAGATTCCTCATGAATTTTTCCAAAAGAAGGCCTTAGATAATGGATTAGAATTACCTAAAAGCGGAGACTATGCAGTTGGAACTGTATTTTTACCAATGGAGAAGCAAAGAATGCTGGAAGCTAAACACTTCATTGAAGAAATGATGAAAGAAAATAGCTTTAATATTTTATTTTGGAGGGAAGTACCAGTATCAATTAATGGTATAGGTGAAACAGCATTAAAGGCTATGCCTAAAATTATGCAAGTATTTTTAAGAAAGCCTGAAGAGGTTTCGGCGGGAATGGACTTTGAAAGAAGCCTTTATATGCTTAGAAGAAAAATTGAAAAGAAATTAAATCATTTGGAAGGATTTTATATAGCATCATTATCATCAAGAACCATTGTATATAAAGGAATGCTTGTTTCTACACAAGTAAGGACATTCTTTGAAGATTTAAATGATGAAGATATGAAATCAGCAATAGCAATGGTTCATTCAAGATATTCTACTAATACTTTTCCAAGTTGGGAAAAGGCACATCCTAATAGAATGATTATTCATAATGGTGAAATTAATACCCTTAGGGGAAATGTTAATAAGATTTATGCAAGAGAGGGTTCTTTAACATCTGAAGTCTTTGGTGAAGAATTGAAGGAAGTTTTACCAATAATAAATAAAGAAGGCTCTGATTCAGCCACTTTAGATAATGTTCTTGAATTTATTTATATGGGTGGAAAAGATATAGTTAGGTCAATGTTAATGCTAGTACCAGAAGCTTGGGAAAGAGCAAAAAGAATAGATAAAGAAAAGAAAGCATTTTATAAGTATAACTCTACTATTATGGAACCTTGGGATGGGCCTGCATCAATTGTTTTTACAGATGGTGAAAAGGTAGGAGCAATTTTAGATAGAAATGGACTAAGACCTTCAAGATATTGTATAACAGATGATGGATTTTTCATATTATCATCAGAAACAGGTGCTTTAAATATTCCTGAGGAAAAAATAATCAAGAAAGATAGATTATCTCCAGGAAAGATATTACTAGTAGATACTGTTCAAGGTAAATTGATGGAAGATGATGAAGTAAAAAAATCTTATATAAAATCACAACCATATGAGAGATGGATAGATGAAAATTTAATAACTTTAAAATCTATAGAAGTGGACGAAAATATTTCTTTTATGGATGAAGAAGAAAGATTAAAATATCAAAAGATTTTTGGTTATGGATATGAGGATTTAAAAAGTAATATTTATGAAATGGCTCAAAATCAGCATGAAGCAATAGCTGCCATGGGAATTGATACACCTCTTGCAGTGTTATCATCACAAAGTCAGCCATTATTTAATTATTTCAAGCAGCTTTTTGCCCAAGTAACTAATCCTCCAATTGATGCCATAAGAGAAGAACTTATGACTTCTACTAATGTTTATTTAGGTAGTAAGGGAAGCATACTGGAAGATAAGCCAGAAAATTGCCATCAGATAGAAATAATGAATCCAATAATCAGTAATAAAGATCTATTAAAGATTAAATCTTTAGATAATAAAGGGTATAGGATTGAAACTATAGATATTGTCTTTAATAAGACAAAAGGTGAAAAGGCAATGGAAGAGGCATTAGATAATGTATGCCGTAAAGTGTATAACTTAGCAACTAACGGTGTAAATATAATTATCATCTCAGACAGGGCTGTTAATGAAGAAAGTGCACCAATACCTGCACTTTTAGCAGTATCAGCAGTAAATAGCTATTTGGTGAAAAAAGGTGTAAGAAGTTTAGCAGATATAATAGTAGAATCAGCAGAGCCAAGGGAAGTACATCATTTTGCTACTCTTTTAGGCTTTGGTGCAACAGCTGTAAATCCATATTTAGCATATGAAACTATCAAGGAGCTTGTTGATGAAAAAATTATAACTACTTCTTATGAAGAAGCTATTAATAATTATGATAAAGCAATTATAAAGGGTATAACTAAAATATTATCTAAGATGGGAATATCAACAATTAGGTCTTATCAAGGGGCACAGATATTTGAAGCAGTAGGAATAAATAATGATGTAGTAAATAAATATTTTTCTAATACCATAAGCCGTATTGGAGGTTTATCTATATATGATATAGAGAAAGAAGTTTTACTTAGACATGATAATGCTTTTGATATAAGGAAATCTTTATTAAATAGCAGTCTTGATAACTTTGGAAGAGATAAGCTACGAATGGAAGGAGAAAAGCATTTATATAATCCTGAAACAATCCACAAATTACAGGTGGCAGTGAGAAGTGGTGACTATAAATTATATAAGGAATATTCTAAAGCTATAGTTAAAGCACAAGAAGAAATAAATTTAAGGGGCTTATTGGATTTTAATTATTCTGAAACGCCAATTCCTCTTGCAGAGGTTGAAAGTGTTGATTCCATTGTTAAAAGATTTAAAAGTGGAGCAATGTCATATGGATCAATATCAAAAGAAGCTCATGAAACTTTAGCAATAGCTATGAATAGGCTAGGAGGAAGATCTAATACTGGAGAAGGTGGCGAAGATAAAGAAAGATGGATACGCCTTCAAAATGGGGACTCAAAAAGATCAGCTATAAAGCAAATTGCTTCAGGAAGATTTGGTGTAACATCTGAATATTTAGTAAATGCAGATGAAATTCAAATAAAAGTAGCTCAAGGAGCTAAACCAGGAGAAGGTGGACAGCTTCCATCTAAAAAGGTATATCCGTGGATTGCTAAAACTAGAAATTCTACTACAGGAGTGGGGCTTATATCACCACCACCACATCATGATATATATTCTATAGAAGATTTAGCACAGCTTATTTATGATTTAAAGAATGCTAATATTTATGCAGATGTATCAGTAAAGCTAGTTGCTGAAGGTGGAGTAGGTACTGTTGCTGCAGGAGTAGCAAAAGGAGGTGCTGATATTATATTAATTTCTGGTTATGATGGAGGTACTGGTGCAGCGCCTAAAACATCTATCCAAAATGCAGGAGTACCTTGGGAGTTAGGTTTGGCAGAAGCTCAGCAGACATTAGTTGCTAATAATTTAAGAAGTAGAGTAATGCTTGAAGCAGATGGAAAGCTTATGTCTGGAAGAGATGTAGCAATAGCAGCGTTACTTGGAGCAGAAGGCTTTGGATTTGCCACAGCTCCATTGGTAGCTTTAGGATGTGTCATGATGCGTGTATGTAATCAAGATACTTGTCCTGTAGGAATAGCCACTCAAAATGAGAAATTAAGAAAGAATTTCACTGGAAAACCAGAATATGTGGTTAATTTTATGAGATTTATTGCAGAAGAATTAAGAGAGTATATGGCAGCATTAGGTTTTAAAACTGTGGATGAAATGGTTGGTAGAGTAGATAAGCTAAAAGTTAAAGAACATATTTCAGGTTGGAAGGCTAGTAAGGTAGATTTATCTCTAATCTTGGAAAAATCACAGCTTGCTTTAGGTAATGGTATAAGATTTGAAAAAGATAAAAGCTATGACCACAAGCTAGATGAAGTAAAAGATAATGAAATATTAAAAGTGGTTAAACCATCCCTTGACTTAGGTGAAGATATAAGATTAGAAGTGAATGTAAAGAATACTGATAGAGCTTTTGGTACTATTTTAGGATCTGAAATTACCAGAAGTTACTCAAAAATTAAAGAAGATAGTGTATGGTTAAAATGTATAGGAACTGCTGGTCAAAGTTTTGGAGCATTTATACCTAAAGGACTTACCTTAGAAATTGAAGGTGACGTAAATGATTATTTAGGAAAAGGGCTTTCAGGAGGAAAGATAATTGCTTATCCAGCAAGGGATAGCAGATTTAAAGCAGAAGAAAATATTCTGGTAGGAAACGTAAGTCTTTATGGGGCTACTTCTGGTGAGGCGTATTTAAATGGTATTGCAGGAGAAAGATTTGCAGTAAGAAATTCAGGAGCTGAAGCTGTAGTTGAAGGATGTGGAGCACATGGATGCGAATATATGACTGGAGGAAGAGTTATTATTCTAGGTGCTGTTGGTGAAAATTTTGCAGCTGGTATGAGTGGAGGAATAGCTTATGTATTTGATGAAGATGATTCATTAAATTCTAAGATTAATAGGGAAATGGTACTGGTAGAAGGTTTAGATGAAGAAGATAAAAAATTCGTTAAGGAAAAGGTAGGTAACCATTACAGATTAACAAAATCAGCTAGAGGCAAGATGATTAATGATGATTTTAATAATAATGTAGCTAAATTTAAGAAAGTAATACCTAAAGACTATAAAGAAGTAATGGAATTCGTCAGAGAAAAAGAAGTTGAAGGTTTAAATAGAGAAGAGGCACTTGCTTTTGCATTCAATGCTAAAGTAGGCATAAATTAGGGGGCTATCATGGGTAAAATAACTGGTTTTATGGATTATAAAAGAAAAGATTGCAAAAGAGAAGATTCATTAAGCAGGCTAAAGCATTGGAATGAATTTGACACTCCATTAAAAGAAGAGGAAAGAAAAGAACAAGCAGCTCGTTGCATGGATTGTGGGGTTCCGTTCTGCAGTTCAGGTATTCAGTTAAATGGAATGTATACTGGATGTCCTCTTCATAATTTAATTCCAGAGTGGAATCATTTAATATATTTAGGAAGATATGAGTTAGCGGCAAAAAGATTATTAAAGACTAGTAATTTTCCAGAGTTTACTTCAAGAGTATGTCCAGGTCTTTGCGAACAGGGGTGTACATGTGGATTAAATGGAAGAGCTGTTTCTGTAAAGGCAAATGAGAAATTTATTATTGAAAAAGCATTTGCAGAAGGACTTATAAAAGCTAACCCTCCTAAGATTAGAACTGGAAAGAAGGTTGCAGTGGTGGGCTCAGGACCAGCAGGATTGGCAGCAGCTGATATATTAAATAAATTAGGGCATAATGTAGTTGTTTATGAAAGGGAAGATAAGATAGGTGGATTACTTAGATATGGTATTCCTAATATGAAGCTTGAAAAAGAGATAATCGATAGAAGAGAATTACTTATGATAGAAGAAGGAATAACATTCGAGACTTGTTGTAATATAGGAAAGGATATGTCTTTTAGTACATTGGAAAAATCATATGATGCTGTAGTTGTAGCCACAGGAGCATCTAAGCCAAGAGATACAAATGCTAAAGGTAGAAATCTTAAAAATATATATTATGCAGTGGATTTTTTAAAGAATAATACAAAGAGAATTAAGGGATCAAAATTTAATTATGAAGATATTTCAGCTAAGGGAAAAAAGGTTGTGGTAATAGGTGGAGGAGATACTGGAACTGACTGTGTTGCCACAGCTTTAAGACAGGAATGTAAGGATGTACTTCAAATTGAAATAATGAATAAGCCACCAGAGAAAAGAGCAGATAATAATCCATGGCCAGAGTATGCTAAAGTATTAAAAACTGATTATGGACAGGAAGAATATATTGCTGAATTTGGACATGATCCAAGAATATATTGCACAACAGTAAAAGAATTTATAGGCAATGAAGAAGGAACTGTAAAAAGTATAGTTATAGTGAAGGTATGCTGGGAAAAAGATGAGGCAGGAAGGGTATATCCAAAAGAAATTCAAGGCTCAGAAGAAATAATAGAGGCAGATTTAGTACTTTTAGCCATGGGGTTTGTAGGTGTTGAAGACTATGTTGCAAAAGATCTTGCTGTGGATTTAGATAGAAGAGGCAATATTAAGGCAGAATATGAGAAATTTAATACATCAAGAGAAAAAGTATTTGTGGCAGGAGATGCAAGAAGAGGTCCTTCACTTGTAGTATGGGGAATAAATGAAGGAAGAAAAGCAGCATTTGCAGTAGATGATTATTTGATGAATAAATAAATTTTAATATTAATTT
>OCPP01000493.1_pt1 | contig 28522 bp, 18 predicted proteins | sample 1538211 | NCBI WGS metagenome assembly OCPP01 (sample SAMEA2580193, study PRJEB22360) | human gut metagenome | biome: human gut; feature: human-associated habitat; material: faeces | place: Denmark | collected 2008/2010
GCTGTGTCGCCCTGTCCGTGGAAATAACTCACCCTGACGGCTATTGCGGCAGCCATGCCGCTGTTGACCATATAGAGCAGCTGCGAGGCTGTGAGCGTAACCTGATGTGCGGCAAGGGCCGTTATGCCTATCCAGCCCACGAAGATGGCAGAGAGCGAAAAGGCCGCGCACTCCATGCCGAGCTGCATGGCAACGGGCCAGCCAAGGGTGTTGATGCGGCGGAAGTCGGCACGGTTGAGCCGTCCGGCAGCATATCCGCGGCGGTAAGGGGCATAGCTGCGGTGAAACACGAACACGGCAACGAAGGCTACGAACATCACGATGCGCGACACCATGGTGCTGATGCCGGCGCCGAGAAGGCCCAGCTCGGGCATGCCGAAGGCTCCGTAGATGAGCACATAGTTGCCGAAGATGTTGAGCACGTTGCCGCCCAGGATGACGAACATCGGCACGCGCGTGTCGGTTATTCCGTCGTAAAACTGCTTGAAGGCGTTGAACATGCACAGGAATGGCAGCGACACGATGTTCACCAGAAGATATGAGCGCATGTAGGGCAACAGCTCTACGGGCTGCCCCATGCGGTGCAGGTTGAGATAGAACACCACGGAGACGGCAAGCAGGATGACGGCCATCAGTCCGTTGGCGGCAAGGCTGTTGCGCAGTATGCCGCCAATCTCTTCCTTCTCGCCGCGGCCGAACATGGCGCCCACGATGGGCGTAAGACCATAAGAGAAGCCCATGGCGAAGATAACGATCAGGGTGAACATGGTGGTGACAAAGCTGGCGGCTGCCAGCTCCATCATGCTGTGGTGGCCTATCATGAGCGTGTCGGCAAAGCCGAGTACCACGTTTCCGATCTGTCCCACCACGATGGGCACGCCGAGCGAAACGAGCGCGCGGTAGTGTGTTGTGTATCTTTTCAGTGTGAAGTGCATAACGGGTGCAAAGATAGTGCTTTTTTCATAAAAGCCCACCCTTTTGCCCTTCCTTGCACGGCGATGACAAAATATTTATCAGAAAACAGCCTGCATACACACCGGCAGTAAACGGACAGGCATGAAAACAAATCTTGTCAGCGCAGAAAATAAGGCTTCAAAAATAGGGCGGAGTGAATATATGCCCCACCCATAAATGCTCATCAGAAAGATCATACCCAGCGGCCTCGCACTGCCTTGACATTTGTAGACAAGTACAGGCTGCCGTAAAAGCCGCAGAAAGACATAATCATATTACCCCATTAATCAGATTATAAAGTATCACTATTTAGTCATTCACAAATCAGACCTTTGCCGATTCAGGCAGTGTCAGCTGCATGCCGACACTGCCTGCGGCTACAGGAATATTATTGCAGTATAACTTTCTTGCGAATCACCTTGCCTTCTGCTTTCACCTCAACGATGTATGCACCATTTACGAGCGACGGCACAGAAAGACTTCCGCTTACGCCTGAAGCATTGCATACACAGCTTCCGTTTACGGCAAATATGCGGACATCGGCATTGTCAGCACCTGTAATGTATATTCTGCCAGCCTCACGGTTATAAGATACGCTGATGTCATCACCTGCTATTTCGGCATCAGATATTCCGGCTGTAAAGTCATCATATGCATTTAGGTCCATAACCCATCCCTTATAACCATAATCGAATGTTTCATTAAAGCCTCCGAATGCCGTGCCTTCAGGGTTTCTTGAATATACTACACCGAAATGTCCGTCAGGAAAATCAGCTATAAGATCGTCGTATGCCTTCTGGCTGCGGCCTTTCAACCATTCGTCGAAGGTCATCATCTTTCCATCTTTATATACAGACGGTATTCTGTCAAGAGGAGGCATGGCGGCTGGCTGACCTAAGAATACGGTTCCGTCGTTGAGCATTGCTGTCGGGTAAAGACCGTCAGTGCCTTCCAGCTGCACCACTTCCTCTGTTAGCGGATCAATCACAACTACTTTATAACGCGTACGGGTGGTCATATATTTTCCGTTGTCGGAGAAAGCTACGTCAAGCATATTGAATACATTCTCATCGATTACATATTTGTTGAACCGTTCATTGAAAAGATCTACAGAGTCGTTGTAAGCCACAGCATCATCCCTGAACTGATTGTAATCGTTGACATACCTATTGTGACGCTCTACACCATCGGCAGTGTCTAAGTCAAAGAAGTCAGTAATATGCTCCTCCGGATTGTACTTCGGATACGGGCCTCTCTCTTCAGCCGGAATAGTCCAGCTCGCCTTTGCCAAGGAGTCGTTGTAAATCTCCATAGCCTTATTGAAGGCAACTAGTTCCTCTTCATTCAGGTAGTCTGTCCCAACAGGTTTCTCCGGCTTATACTGCGGCCATTCGGGCAGAATCTCGTCTTTGTTAAAGAAGTAGTCCTTGCACAATATCCTATATTTCCAGTCCTTGCTTGAGGTTGAGCTCCTCTCCCATACCACAGGCCAGTACAGAGAGCCCGAATAGTCTTTCATTCGCCCATATATCTTGAGTCCGTCATTCGACACACCCATTACCCAAGTGCTCTGGTTAGGACGATTGTCAAATCCCATTACCTCATAGCTAAGCTCCTGGTACTCATCATATTCACCAGATGCATTACGATACCATACTACAGGACTGTTGACTTCTCCCTTTTTATTGGTATTACCAACAATGATAGAGCCATCATCAGAACTGCCCATACCAACACCAGAATCTTTAAACGGCAAGTCCACTATATCACCATCTTCCGTAAAATAGCAGGGAGTACGTATTCCACCAGCAGTCCCTGTATATGTATGGGAACCTACCGCAACACCTGCATTTGAAATTCCATAGATATCAAACATCTCCGAAGGATCATCAAATGATGTAAGATTTTTAGTCTGAGCGTTCAGAACATATCCTATACCCTGAGTTGAGCCTACCGCCCACTTACCGTTAGTGGATACATTTGTAAACACGGCCTCATGACTTTGATAAGATACGGGATTATCTTGTGCCGGAGCTGCACAAATGCAACAAACTGCAAAGGCTGATAATAAAAATTTTTTCATACGGTTAAGATTTAAATTAGATAACAGACAAATTCAAAAAGCGCTTTATTAAATATCAATTCCCTATGCGTGACTGTTTCGTCACACCTGCAAAATTATGACATGACAAAAGAAAATGCAAATCAAAAATATCCAATTTCAAGAAATTGGTGATAATACGCAATAAAAACGGCGGTTTTAGTTATAAAACTGTCATGCTTAGTGTAATATGGTCATAAAATGCGCGACGCAAAGCATGTCTGCACATTGTCAGACAGACGCTTTCAGCTTGTCTTTGTACATTGACGGGGTGATGCCGACCACCTTGCGGAACAGCTCGACGAAGGTGGTGTACGACTTAAAGCCTACGCTCTCTGCGATGGCGTTGAGCGTGTAAGAGCCGTAAGTGCCGGTGTCGGCCATGCGCAGACAAGCCAGACGTATGCGGTAGTCGTTAACGTAATTCTTGAAAGTCTTGTGGAAGGTGTCGTTTATCACGAGAGACACGTACTTGCTGTTGGAACCAACGAGCGAGGCAAGACGCGCAAGAGAGAAGTCGCTGCTGCAAAACTCGGTCGAGTTTTCCATCACGTCGATTATCGCGTCGAGCAATTTCCTGCGCATGTCTTCACTGATTGCCAGAGTCTTGTTCTTGCCGTCAGCATCGTCAGCAGTAGTGGCTACGGCAGTATCTGACGCTTCTCCGGCTCCGTCGATGGGCTGTTTTTGCGACGCACGCAGAGCAGCTAGCTCGGCCTCCGAGCTTTTAAGCCGGTTGTTAAGCTCAAGCATGCGTTGCCTGGTGAATTCCTGTTGCTTGACGAAGTCGCGGTTGATTACAAACAGGTCGTTGTAACTCTTGTCTATCTTACCCTTCTGGCGGTACACAAGCAGGAGCAGCACTCCTATCACGGCGGTCACGACAGTGACGCCGGCGATGGTGAGCCTTTGGCGTGAAATGGTCTGCAAACGCTCCTTCTCGCGGGCGTTGAGCGAGGCAATGTACTCATCGTACTTGTTCATCTCGTAAAGCAGTTGCTCGTTTTTGACGGCATCAAACTCGTGAGTGTCGTATATGGAATCCTTCTCACGCTGGTAGCGAGCCCTGTACCGGCTTGCAACCTTGTAATTGCCCATGGAGTCGTAATAGTCTGCGTACTTTATTAGAACTTCAAGATAGACATGCAATATGCCATGCTTTACAGCCGTACTCTCGCACAGATGCATGTATTTGAGAGTAGAGTCGCGGTCACCAATGCTCATGTAATTCTTATATAACTGCTCGTAAGCAGAGCAAAGGTACCGCGGATTCATCTTATTTTCAACTGCATAGTCCAACAATTCATTGTACGTATTAATGGCTTCACGATAATTTTTTTCTGACATCAGAATAAATCCTAAATTGAATATGCTAGTGTAGCAATTTCCCTTATCACTAGGATTCTTCACCTTCTCGGACATCTTATAGTATTTTCTGGCAGAGGACATATTACCCCTGATAATATTTACTTCAGTCATGTTGGCAAGAATCTTGTATGCGGTGTTCTTGTCGCCATACTTATGGCAAAACTCATAGCCTTTCTTGTAATACGACAAGCCCTTGGCATAGTCGCCGAACACGCAGTAAATATTGGCTATATTGTTGTAAAAACGACCTCCTTCGTGCTTGGCCTTGCAATCGTTGTAAATGCGCAATCCGCTGAAATAGGCAGAGAGAGCATCTGCGTAATTGCCTTTAATATAAAATACATTACCCTTTCTAAGATACGCCAAGGCACACTGTCGCTTGTCCTTGTCCAGCAGTTTATCATTCATGCGGTTGCACACCACCATGTAATACACCAGAGCTGTATCGGGATGGCCTGCATTAAAATAATAGTCGGCCTTCTTCATTATATAGTCTATCGAGGCGTCTGATGTCTTTTTGACTATATGCAAGTAATCTTTGGCCAGCACGCGGGCACCGGCGCATGAGGGCAAGAGCATCAGCAGCACAAGCAGAAGCGTGCGCAACGCCATGAAGCAAGAATTTAAAACTGTACGAAGGGCACCGGCCTTATCGTGTGCAGGTTCTGCCGTAGAGAGCTGCGAACCAAGGCACCGAGATATCTGTGATGCCGGATTATAGGATGAATTTATAATGCTTATGATGATTTTCATTATCCGTAATGATTTCTACGTTTATATTCAAGGCCTGTAGAGAAAGCCAAAATATCAGCAAAGATAGTGAAAGGTGAGAGCAATACAAAATGAAAAACGTATTTTTTTATTTTTATTGCCGAACCGATGCCTATATTATCAAAAGATAGTGAAAGGCGAGAGCAATACACATTGCATACCATGACTAAGGCAAACAAGCTAAATATGGTACAAAAAAAGGACGCGGCTCTTACGAACCGCGCCCTTGGGCTATGATATATCCATCTTAAAATTGCTGCAAGCGGCGCTAAACGGGATGTTATTTCACCTCTATCTGACGTGCCGCAGGACACTCGGGCTTAGCCATCTTAGGCGGCGTTACGGTGAGCACGCCGTCGTTTACTCTGGCTGCGATAGCCTCCTTCATCAACAGATATATGCCAGCTTGCTTTAGCCAAAGAGCCTTTATACAGTTCAAGGGCGTGATTATAGACGGCCAGTTCCTCTTCGATAAAATACTCTGGGATGTCTGGCTTTTCAGCTCCTGAGGCTATTCGGGACAAATCCCGTCTTTGTTGAATACAAAAGCCTTCTCAAGACCGTTGCTTGGGAAGGCTTTTTCTGTTAACATCTGAAATTAACTTGTCCAGGTTTTATGTATATGTAGTCTGTTGGTTGCTGACATCGTCAATTTCATTTGTTCATCATAAGTTATAACGTTTTTAAAGGCTATTAATCATGGAAACGTGTTATTTGATAATTATCTTTTTCACAACAGCTTTTCCACCCTTGCTTATTTTTAGAACATAAATACCCGGTGTTACGCCGTTAAGTGATATGGCGTTTGCAGCAGACTGTGATACGCAGATACCGTTTGTGTTAAAGATTTCTGCTTTGTCAAACTCACCGTTAATATTGATGTTCTTCGTTTCAGAATTGAACGATATGCTAAGGTCGTCAATAGTATATTGGCTGATGTCAGTGCTGCTGTCGAAGATGAAGGCTTCTGATGCGTCAGACACAGAACCGTCAGTATAATATGCCATTACGTAATAGCTGTCGCCATCCTTTGCGTCATTGTCGAAGTAGTGGGTCTGAAGTTTGTCGAGAACAGCTGTAGACAACAACTCTCCGTTGCGGAAGACGCTGTAGTATATGTTCTCTGTTTCTGATGGCTTCAGTTCCGGTTCGTCTGTCACGCAGCCGGTAATGTTCCAGCAGCAAGGTGATTTTTCGTTGTTTTCACCGTAAAATTCTGACACTTTTTGCCAAGTTGCTCCGTTGTCCTCAGAGAACAGGTCGCTCTTTCCTGCAATAAACTTGTCTGAAACGGCGTAGAGCAGAGGTATCTGTTCTGCATCATAGTCGTGTACCTTGATGCCTATTTTAAGCTCTTTGCTTCCGTCAATGAGCAGAGGCTCGTCAAGCACTGTTGTAAAGTATTCATTGTATGGCAGATCTTCTATTTCTTGTTCTCTTACAAGCTTGCCGTCTTCAAATACAACGATTGCGGCGTGTATGCCTTTGTTTACTTCATACCAGTCGTAGAAATTGATGATGGTTGTTACTCCTGTCAGATACTTTCCTTTGTATGGTGCCAGGTCGTCTTTGTCGAAGGCGTTGGCTCCGATTACTTCTTTTCCTTCGTTGCCGAGCGTAAACATGCTTTCAACCACGCTGTTGATATGGTTCAGCTGATAAGCACCGAAATTGTTCTTCCATATAAGTGAAAGCGGTGTGTCGCTGCTGTTCTTGCAGCCTGTGAGTCCTTCTGGAGCGTCTTTCTTTACTTCGTTGCCCGTTGTTATTTTCACGTTCTCAATATCCACGTAATATAATGACTTGCCTTGGCCGTGGCTGTGGAAACGGATAGAGAATATCTTGCCTGCAACCTCTTTTGATATGTCCACGTTTATCATGTTCCATTTGTGCTGCGGGTTTAATTCTGCAATCGACCAGTCGCCTACATATTTCCATGTGTCGCCGTTGTCTGTTGTCACTTCGAGGCTTATCGAGTCGTTGTCAAGAGCTTGGTCTAAAATGTTGATGAATCCGTAGATATTGGCAAATGAAACATTCACTGATTCTTCGTTGGTGGCGTCCATAGGTCTTGATACAAGACTTGATGAGTGGGGCTTGGCGCTGCTTACGTATATAGCGGCGCATGTTGTCTGAAGCAGTCCGTAGCCGTCCAAAATCCATTTAGTGTCTTCGCCTTCGCCATAGTCAGCCTCAGTAGTCCAATAGTTTGTTTCGAGTGAGCCTGAGTCGAAGTCGTCAAAGAATGGCAGGGCGTAAGTGTCGGGAACAGATGCTTTAAAAGGAACTGATTTTTGTGAAAGCATTGTGCCTCCGTCAGCCTTTGCCATAACAGCCTCTACAGTATATTCGGGGTGTCCGTATATGTCTTTGTCTCTGAAAGACATTTCCTGCTCTGTTGCTTCTATATTGCCTATAAGTTCACCGTCGCGGTATATGTTATATGATTTCAGTGTAAGAGTCTTATATTCAGTTTCGTCTTTTGTCCACGACAGCTTTGCCTCTTTCAGTGCGTCAGACTTTGCATTGAGTCCGGTTGGGGTCAATGGTATTTCAGTGTTGCTGATGTCATCTACGTTCAACACCCAGAATTTAGGAGTCTGTTTATAGAACATGCTGTTTATTCCTGCATTTCCTGCAATAGTCTGGCCGTCAGCTGACATGAAATTTGGCATTGTCAGTGTTTCCTCATCGAAAGTGAAATCAATGTCAGGATTTACGCCTTCGGCTGCTATTGTCATATAATAGCAGAAATCGTAGATTGCATTACGCTCGTATGAATACCAGAAAGGATGTGTATATGGTGTCGGTCCTAAAACAACATTTCCATAGTCGTATGCTCCGGCAACGTTTCCATTGTTGTCAATGCTTGCATAGCTGAAGTTGTTCCAGTTGTCATATTCACCAAAAGAAGGCAAAAGTCTGCATTCTTTTGTTTCTGTGTCGTATATATAAGTCTTGAACGTGTTGCTTTCGCTGAAAATAACGAATTTTCCATTCGGGCTTACATCAATAAGATTCATTACGCATATATAACGGAATTCTATGCCCAGGTCTTCGTGTGTCAGGACGGTTATCTTGTCGTCATCCCAGATGCACAGGTAAGTGCCTTTGTCGTCATCTTCATCGGATGTTATGATGCCGAATATTTTTCCGTCTGATGATATTTTCATCGCGTATCCGTTTTTCATATTTTCCGGTACGGTAAGGAATTCTATCACGTATTTACCTTCGCTGTTCTTGACCCACTTACACGGAGTAATAAAAGCGCCTGAACCGATATTGAAGTTTCCTATCACGATGTTACCGTCTTCAGAAATATCTTGACTGAAGGCGCCATCTGCAGAACTTGAAATGGTGGAAATGTCAAAGTCGCCATATTCTAATAAAGTACGTTTCCCGTTTTCCCATATAGCGGCAGAAATCGGGTTCTCTTCAGAAGCCAGCTTAACGTCAGTGTTGATGGCGTCTCCGCAGATAATACCGTTGTTGCTTACGGCCTTAAACCTGCCACACTTTGTGAAGTCGCTCGGGTCAGCCTCTGTAATCCATGAAAGCGTTCCGTCTTTTATGTTGTAAATGAAGCTTTTCATGTCCATTCCGTTTATGGAATGTTCAATGGCTACAGATGTACCAACAAAGTACTGTCCGTTGGGGGAGATGCCACTGCCGTTGATGTTTTCGCCAATAGTTTTGAATCCTTTCTCTGCATAGGCGTTTCCAGTGAACGCCGTAAAAGCAGCCATTAGAAAAATGAAGATCTTTTTCATAAGCAAAAAGGTTTAAAGTTTTTAAAACAATTATTTCACACAAATATTCATTGTCCGATTTACGTCTGCCAGAAAACAGAACAAATATCTTCAAGAAAGCATTATGTCCGGCAGACTTTTCTCACTTGCAAATGTATGCATTGCTTTAAACAAATGCAAACCGAAGATATCCAACTTTCTGAAAATCGGTGATAATAAATAATAAAAAGTCTGATTATATTTACAATCAGACTTCAATTTTCAGGAAATAATCTTAAATGGCATAAAAACCTTACACGCAAGTATCAAACAGACTCTTTCAGTTTGTCTCTATACATGGAAGGTGTTATTCCAACAATCTTGCGAAAAAGTTCAACAAATGTTGTGTACGACTTAAACCCTACGCTCTCCGCTATGGCGTTCAACGTATAAGAACCATAGCCTGCTGTGTCGGACATACGCAGACAAGCAAGATGGATGCGGTAATCGTTAACATAATTCTTGAAACTTTTATGGAACGTGTCGTGTATTACAAGCGACACATACTTGTTGTTAGAGCCCACTAAAACGGCAAGGCGAGCAAGAGAAAAATCAGGACGGCAAAATTCCGTTGTGTTCTCCATTATATCAATCACTGAATCGAGCAGCTTTCTGCGCATGTCATCATTGATGCCACCCGACTTGGCTTTATGTGCCATATCGTCAGACTGCTCTGAGACACCGGCATCCTTGACGACATCATCGGCATCATAGGCTGCCAGCCTACCCCGAAGCTGTTCGGCCTCGGCCTCCGACTCTTTAAGACGGCTTACCGCATCGTTCAGGCGCTGCCTCATTATCTCCTGATTATTGACAAAGTTGCGGTTGACGACAAACAGATTGTTGTAGCTCTTGTCTATACGCTTTTTCTGTCTATATACAACAAGCAAGAGCAGCCCTACGACAAGCGTTACCACAGACACGGCGGCTATGGTGTATCTTTGCGCCGAGATTGTGAGCACACGCTCCTTCTCGCGCTCGTTGAGCGAGGCTATGTATTTGTCGTACTTGTCCATCTCATAAAGCGTCTGCTCGTTTTTGACTCTATCGAAATCATGTATATTGTAAACCGAGTCTCTGTCTTTCTGATAACGGGCACGGTATCTGCTTGCCGACTTGTAGTCGCCTTGGGCATCAAAATAGTCGGCATGGTCCAAAAGAACATCAAGATAGAAATAATGAATGCCGTGATTCACAGCAGTGTTTTCACACAGCTTGAGATATTTAAGCGTAGAGTCGCGCTCGCCAAGTTCCATATAGCTTTTATATAGCTTTTTATAAGCTGAACAAATAAATCTCGGCTCCATGCCGACATCAAAGCTATATGACAACAAACTCTTGAAATTACTGACGGCCTGGGCGAAATTCTTCTCTGCTATAAGTATCAAGCCATAATTAAAGCGCCCCATAAAATTGTCAGCCTTGCTGTTCTTGTCCTTCAACTTTTCAGACAAATTAAAACATTTACGGGCTTCGCGTGTCTTTCCTAACTGTACATTCAATATGGTAAGGTTCGTTAATATTTTATACTCATTTTGATGGTCACGGTATTTACTACAGCACTTGTATCCCGTCTCATAATACGTATAAGCCTTCTCCAATTCATTGAACGCACAGTAAACATTTGCTATATTATTATAAAACCGTCCTATTCCTTTCTGGTCTTCACACGTCTTTATTATCCGCAAGCCGCTGAAATAGGCCTTTAGGGCATCTGCAAATCCTCCTTTCATGTAATAAATGTTGCCTTTCTTCAGGAACGCCATGGCGCAATGATGTTTGTCTTCGTCGGACAGCTTGTCGTCCATACGGTTACATACAACCATGTAATACACCAGCGCCGTGTCCTGATGACCTGCCTCAAGATAGCGGTCGGCCTGCCTCATAACACTCTTTATCGACGACTTTGACGTCTTTTTGACCAATGTCATATAGTCTTTGGCCAGCACGCGGGCACCGGCGCATGAGGGCAGGAGCATCAGCAGCACAAGCAGAAGCGTGCGCAACGCCATGAAGCAAGAATTTAAAACTGTACGAAGGGCACCGGCCTTATCGTGTGCAGGTTCTGCCGTAGAGAGCTGCGAACCAAGGCACCGAGATATCTGTGATGCCGGATTATAGGATGAATTTATAATGCTTATGATGATTTTCATTATCCGTAATGATTTCTACGTTTATATTCAAGGCCTGTAGAGAAAGCCAAAATATCAGCAAAGATAGTGAAAGGTGAGAGCAATACAAAATGAAAAAATACTTTTTTTTATTTTTATTGCCGAACCGCAGCATATCTTATCAGAATATTGCGAAAGGTGAGCAAAAAGACAAATAAGAATGCTGTTTTCAGGTTTGGCATTTACATACGGAAGCACGCCTTATCAAAAGACATGCCGGATAAGGCACAAAAAAAGGGCGCGGCTCTTACGAACCGCGCCCTTGGGCTATGATATATTCATCTTAAAGTTGCCGCAAGCGGCGCTAAACGGGATGTTATTTCACCTCTATCTGACGTGCCGCAGGGCATTCGGGCTTAGCCATCTTAGGCGGCGTTACGGTGAGCACGCCGTCGTTTACTCTGGCTGCGATAGCCTCCTTCTCAACGTCGTCGGGCAGCAGCAGCGTCTGTTCAAACTTGCTGTAGGCAAACTCGCGGCGCAGATAGTGGCTCTTCTTGTCCTCCTCTTTCTTCTCGGTGTGGGCCTCCATGTGTATGTGCAGGTTGCCGTCCTTGTCGATGTTCACGTTGAAGTCGTCCTTGGTCATTCCCGGGGCAGCCACTTCCACAGTGTAGTCTTTCTCGGTTTCCTTGACGTTGATGGCCGGTGCCGTAGCCTTAGTTCTTGTCATGAAGTCTGTGTCAAAGAAGTCGTTGAAAACTTCGGGCATCCAATTGTTTCTGCTAATTACTGGTAACATAATAAATCCTCCTTATAATTTTTTTAATCCTTTCATTTTTCTGCCGCCCTGCCCGCCGGTATCCCGGCCGCGGCCTTGCGGCTGCCTGAGGCTCCTGAGCCAAAGGCTTTCGCTTACATAAGTGCAACATGCGTGCCACTTACAGATTTAGACAAATTGGCATTATTAATTGACAATTTGTCATAAATAATTAAATTATTTAACCTTTTGAACCGAAAACACTAGCATTTTGTCAGAATATGATAGCCTGCCCCACCCTTCGCAGCACCAAAACATGCACTATCGTTATGCCGTAGCCCTAAATTACGACACAGACCCAGGCATCATGCAGGCAAAAGCCGCGCAAGCTCCCAATTTCTAAAAGGATGCCTTTTGCATCATAAAAAAATACCTTTTACACGCCAAAAGGCCACCTTTTGCAGGCTGAAACACGGCATTTTGCAACCGAACGCCCATAAAGCGGACAACCATCTGATTATCAATACATTACATAACATGCAAATATTATAACGGAGACAACCGCATGAATTTTACTCAAAATGCCGGAACGGCAGGCTGAATGGCGTTAAACGCAAGCATGGAGAACCAACGGGAATGAAACAGACAAAAGCCGCTCATGGCACAAACGAAAGGCAGGAGCACAAAAAAAGGCAGGGCGCACAACGGCGCCCCGCCCATGGAGACTATGAAAAAATAAATTTATAGCGTTCTTTCCATTAGTCGTTCAACTTAGCCTTGATGAACTCGCGGTTCAGACGGGCTATGTTGGCGATGGTCTCGTTCTTCGGGCACTCAGCCTCGCAGGCGCGGGTGTTGGTGCAGTTACCGAATCCGAGCTCTTCCATCTTCATTATCATTGCCTTGGCACGCTTAGCAGCCTCGGGACGACCCTGGGGCAGAAGAGCCAGCTGGCTTACCTTAGAGCTTACGAAAAGCATGGCAGAACCGTTCTTGCAGGCAGCAACACAAGCGCCGCAACCGATACAAGTAGCGCAGTCCATAGCCTCGTCGGCAGCCTCTTTAGGTATAAGAATGGCGTTAGCGTCCTGGGGCTGTCCGGTGCGTACGGTGATATATCCGCCTGCCTGTATGATCTTGTCGAATGCTCCGCGGTCAACCATGCAGTCCTTGATAACAGGGAATGCAGCCGAACGCCACGGCTCAACGGTGATAACGTCGCCGTCCTTGAACTTACGCATATACAGCTGGCATGTTGTAGCTCCGGTGTTAGGGCCGTGAGGATGTCCGTTGATGTAGAGCGAGCACATGCCGCAGATGCCCTCGCGGCAGTCGTGGTCGAACACGAACGGCTCCTTGCCTTCCTCAATGAGCTGCTCGTTCAGAATGTCGAGCATCTCGAGGAAAGATGTATCATCGGGGATGTCCTTCATCTCGCGTGTGTCAAAATGGCCCTCGGCTTTCGGTCCGTTCTGACGCCAGAATTTCAGTGTGAATGAAATGTTTGCCATATTTTTAGTTCTTATAATTTCTGGTTTGTACTTTTATTGCTTCATAGTGCAGAGGCTCCTTGATAAGCTCGGGCGCCTTCTCGTCGCTGCCCTGGTACTCCCAGCAGCCTACATAGAAGAAGTTTTCGTCGTCGCGCTTAGCCTCGCCTTCCTCAGTCTGGTACTCCTCTCGGAAGTGACCGCCGCATGACTCGTTACGAGAGAGAGCGTCGTAAGCCACGAGCTCGCCCATTGTGATGAAGTCGCGCAGGTGTATAGCCTTGTCAAGCTCGGTGTTAAGACCCTCTTTTGAGCCCGGGATAAACAGGTTGGTCTCAAACTCCTTGCGTATTTTCTTGATCTTCTCGAGACCTGTCTTCAGGCCCTCGGCTGTACGGCCCATGCCCACATACTCCCACATTACGTGGCCAAGCTCCTTGTGGATAGAGTCGACAGAGCGCTTGCCCTTGATGTTCATCAGGCGGTCGATTTCAGCCTGAACGGCCTTTTCAGCCTCCTCAAACTCGGGCAGGTCGGTAGAGATGCGAGGCCAGATAGACTGGTCGGCCAGATAGTTCTGTATGGTGTAAGGCAGAACGAAGTAGCCGTCGGCCAGACCCTGCATAAGAGCTGACGCACCCAGACGGTTGGCACCGTGGTCAGAGAAGTTGCACTCGCCGATGGCGAACAGACCTGTGATGCTTGTCATGAGCTCATAGTCAACCCAGATACCGCCCATTGTATAGTGGATGGCAGGATAGATCATCATCGGGTTGTAATACTTCACGCCGTTAATCTCGTTTGCAAGCTCGCCCGGATTGACGTCTGTGATTTCCTCATACATGTCGAAGAGGTTGCCGTAGCGCTGGCGCACAACGTCGATGCCGAGGCGCTCGATGCTCTCAGAGAAGTCAAGGAACACGGCCAGACCTGTGTTGTTAACGCCGAAGCCCTTGTCGCAGCGCTCCTTGGCAGCACGCGAAGCAACGTCGCGGGGAACGAGGTTACCGAATGCCGGATAGCGGCGCTCCAGATAGTAGTCGCGGTCTTCCTCAGGAATGTCGCTTCCCTTCTTTGTTCCGGCCTGCAGAGCCTTGGCATCCTCAAGCTTCTTGGGCACCCAGATACGTCCGTCGTTACGCAGAGACTCAGACATAAGCGTAAGCTTCGACTGGTTGTCTCCGTGTACAGGGATACATGTCGGGTGGATCTGAACGTAAGAAGGATTGGCGAAGTAAGCGCCCTTGCGGTAGCAAGACATTGCAGCTGTACAGTTACAGCCCATGGCGTTGGTTGAAAGGAAGTATGTGTTACCGTATCCGCCGGTAGCTATAACCACTGCGTTGGCAGAGAAGCGCTCCAGCTTTCCGGTTACGAGATTCTTGGCAATGATACCACGTGCGCGGCCGTCAACGAGCACAACGTCTTCCATTTCGTAGCGTGTGTAGAGCTTAACGCGGCCTGCGTGTATCTGGCAGCTGAGTGCAGAGTAGGCACCGAGCAGCAGCTGCTGGCCTGTCTGACCCTTAGCGTAGAATGTACGTGACACCTGAGCACCGCCGAACGAACGGTTGGCAAGCATACCGCCGTATTCGCGTGCGAAAGGAACACCCTGTGCAACACACTGGTCGATGATGTTGTTAGACACCTCAGCCAGACGGTAAACGTTAGCCTCGCGTGCACGGTAGTCACCACCCTTCACTGTGTCGTAGAACAGACGGTAAACAGAGTCGCCGTCGTTCTGATAGTTCTTGGCAGCGTTGATACCGCCCTGAGCAGCGATAGAGTGAGCGCGGCGCGGAGAGTCCTGTATGCAGAAGTTCAACACGTTGAAGCCCATCTCGCCCAGGCTGGCTGCTGCACTGGCACCTGCCAGACCCGTACCTACGACGATAACGTCGAGCTTCAGCTTGTTCTTAGGGTTAACCAGGCGCTGATGTGCCTTATAGTTGGTCCATTTTTCAGCTATCGGACCTTCAGGTATTCTGGAATCTATTTGTTTTGCCATAATATTCTTTCTAAATAATTATGAATTTTGAGTTACGCATTTTGAACTACAATTACAACAGGCTCGGTGCGCATCCGAAAGCGAAAGCAAGCACTACAACGAGGAAGCCCAGCATGAGGAGAGTTGTGTAAACCAGGCCGATGACCTTCCAGCGCTGGAACCAAACCTTGCCGCTCCATCCGAAAGTCTGCATTGCGCTCCAGAATCCGTGTGAGAGGTGGAACCAGATAGCAGCAAGCCAGATGATGTAAAGCACAACGTAAACCGGGCAAGAGAATGTGTCTACGATGTAGGCAAATCCGTCAGCCGGATGATGAGGAACGCTGATGCCTGTCAGTTCGGCAAACATCATGTTGTACCAGAAGTTGAACAAGTGAAGCAGAAGACCGAGCAGAACGATGATGCCGAGCACCAGCATGTTCTGAGAAGCCCACTCCACCTTAGAGGGACGTGTTGTCACAGCGTAGCGCTCGTTTCCGCGTGCACGGCGGTTCTGCATTGTCAGCAGGAACGCATATACGATGTGAATCACCGCAAGAGCCGCAAGAGCCAGAGTTGCAACAAGTGCATACCAGTTGGCTCCGAGGAACTCACAAACCATGTTGTAAGCATCTCCTGAGAAAAGAGCTACTACGTTCATTGACATGTGGAACGTCAAGAACAGGATAAGCGCAATACCTGTTACGGACATCACTACTTTCCTTCCAATAGATGAATTACATAACCACATAAATGATTGAAATTTAAGTATTTAACTGTATTAATTAATAATGTTTCTCTACATTTAAGTGTACTGCATAACCCAAGGTCAGCCCCGCCGCAATACCTTCTTTTAGGTATTTTAGCGTTTATTATGAGGATGCAAATATACTCTATTTTAGCGATAAATCAAACTATTTCATCAAAAATTCAATTTAATTTCTTACTTTTGCGCCAAATTGATATTGCTCTAAAAATTATAAGGATAATATGCTTCTTAAATATGACGTCATCGTGATAGGCGGCGGACACGCCGGCTGCGAGGCTGCCACGGCCTCGGCCAACATGGGCGCAAGCACCTGCCTTGTGACGATGGACATGAACAAAATTGCGCAGATGAGCTGCAACCCGGCCATCGGCGGAATAGCAAAGGGACAGATTGTCAGGGAAATCGACGCGCTGGGCGGACAGACGGCAATAGTGACCGACGCCACAGCCATACAGTTCAGGATGCTCAACCGCTCAAAAGGCCCGGCCGTGTGGAGCCCGAGGGCACAATGCGACAGAGGCAAGTTTATATGGAAATGGCGCGAGGTGCTCGACACGACGCCCAACCTCGACATCTGGCAGGACGAGGCCTGCGAGCTCATAGTAGAGAACGGCGAGGCCACGGGAGTGAAGACCGTGTGGGGCGTTGAGCTGAGAGCCAAGAGCGTGGTGATAACGGCGGGAACCTTCCTGAACGGACTGCTGCACATAGGACGCAAGCAGCTGCCCGGCGGACGCATAGCCGAGCCGGCCGTGAAAGACCTGACCGAAAGCATAACACGCCACGGAATAAGAAGCGCAAGAATGAAGACCGGCACGCCGGTGCGCATAGACATGAGGTCGGTGCACTTTGAGGACATGGAGATACAGGAGGGAGAAAACGACTTCCATCAGTTCAGCTTCATGGCTCCCCCCCGACAGCTCAGGCAGCTGCCGTGCTGGACATGCTACACAAACAAGGAGGTGCACGACACGCTGAGAAGCGGACTGGCCGACTCGCCGCTCTACAACGGACAGATACAGAGCATAGGGCCGCGCTACTGCCCCTCGATAGAAACAAAGCTGGTAACCTTCCCCGACAAGGAGCAGCACCCGCTCTTCCTCGAACCTGAAGGCGAAACCACCAACGAGATGTATCTCAACGGATTCTCGTCGAGCATGCCGATGGAGGTGCAGATTGCAGCACTGAGAAAAATTCCGGCGCTGCGCGACGCCAAGGTCTACCGTCCGGGCTACGCCATCGAGTACGACTTCTTCGACCCTACCCAGCTCGACCACTCGCTCGAGTCTAAGATAATAAAAGGTCTGTTCCTTGCCGGACAGGTGAACGGAACCACAGGATACGAGGAGGCAGGCGGCCAGGGAACCATTGCCGGAATAAATGCGGCGATAAGATGCGGCGGCGGCGAGCCGTTCATCCTTCACCGCGACGAGGCATACATCGGTGTGCTCATTGACGACCTCGTGACGAAAGGCGTCGACGAACCTTACCGGATGTTCACAAGCCGCGCCGAATACAGAATACTGCTCCGACAGGACGACGCCGACGCCCGACTGACCGAGAAGGCCTACAACCTCGGATTGGCAAAGCGCGACAGATACGACTGGTGGATGCAGAAGAAGGAAGCGACGGAAAGCATCATAAACTTCTGCGCCACTACTCACGTCAAGCCGAAAGACATCAACGCGGCGCTCGAGTCGCTCGGCACCACCCCGCTGCGCGAAGGATGCAAGCTGATCGACCTCGTGGCCCGTCCGCAGATCAACCTGCAGAATCTTTCCGAACTTGTGCCCGAACTGAAGCAGCTCATAGCCTCGCTGCCCAACCGCAACGATGAAACGGCAGAGGCTGCAGAGATAAAAATGAAATACAAGGGTTACATCGAACGCGAGCGGATTGTGGCCGACAAAATGCACCGCCTGGAGAACATCAAAATAAAAGGCCATTTCAACTATCTCGAGATGGAACAGCTCTCGACCGAGGCCCGTCAAAAGCTTGCAAAAATCAACCCCGACACGCTGGCTCAGGCAAGCCGAATTCCGGGTGTCTCGCCGAGCGACATCAACATCATGCTGGTGCTGATGAAAAGGTAAAGCAGTCATATGTTTCACGTGAAACAAAATGAGCATTTTTTGTTAAGCGAAAACGTTGGAACCGACTGAAAGATAGTAAGATACAAAATCGGGACACAAATTTACTTTAAGGCAAAATTTGATGTTCCTCACGATAAAAAGGAGCAATATTTCAGAACGTCTGACTCCTCTTATTATGCCCTTAGGGTGCCCCTGCCGAGGCACGGCTCTGCCCTGCCCCGACGGCTGCCGTGAGGCGATGCCAGAGGCACCGAAAAGCCACTTTCTAAAAGGTGGCCTTTCAGCGTGCAAAAGGTATCCTTTCGGGCTGCAAAAGACCACCTTTTGCGAGCCAAAAGACGGCCTTTCGGAAAGCCCGAAAAAACAGTCCTCTGCAACGGCAGCAGTCTGCCGCCGAAGAATGCGGCCTCGATTTCGGCAGAAATATCTGACGGCAAAAAAGAAGAAACAGCACAAGCCGCGACAGCATCTGCCCGCAGCGACAAAACACAACACAGCGGGCGAAAAAGGCGGAAGCACGGACGAAAAAGCCCCACGGCAAGAATATGCGCCGGAAAGGCAGAAAAACGCCGCAGGCGGAAAAACCATGCGGCAGCGCAGCCGGAAAACAAGGCATCAGCAACGCCATGCCGCACACATATAATATATATAGCGCACAACGCGCCGAAAGCAGCGAACAAGAGATAATATTAGTATAAAGTACGTAACTAAAAAGAAAAGATGAACAACAAAACACTATTGGAGAATCTGAGATGTATTCCTGATTTTCCGCAGAAAGGAGTAAATTTCAGAGACGTAACAACACTGTTTAAGAATCCGAAATGTCTCCAGATAATGGAAGACGAGCTTTACGAGATGTACAAAGACAAGGGCGTAACCAAGATTGTGGGCATAGAGAGCCGCGGCTTCGTCATGGCTTCTGCACTGGCCATAAAGCTCAACGCCGGCGTTGTTTTGTGCCGTAAGCCCGGCAAGCTGCCCGGCGAAACCGTACAGGAGAGCTACTCGAAGGAGTACGGCACCGACACTATCGAGATTCATAAGGACGCCATCACCGAGGACGACATCGTGCTGCTGCACGACGACCTGCTGGCTACAGGCGGCACCATGAAGGCTGCGTACGACCTTGTGAAGAAGTTTAACCCGAAGAAAGTATACGTAAACTTCCTCATCGAACTTATACACGAAGACCTCAACGGCCGCAGCAACTTTGAAGAAGGCACAGACATAACAAGCCTGCTGCAGGTATAATTTTTTAGGAGTTAAAGGAGTTAGAGTAGTTATCGCCCACTGCGCGGGCTAAGGAGTTAAAGCCATTAGCCCACGCTTTATTACAAAACTTCTTATGTTGCAAGAGCAAAACAACGGGCATTATTTATATCTTTAAAAGAGTATTCAGAGATATAAGACTGATACCTTATAGAAGCTACCATTACGTATGCCGACACATTATAGCATTCCGAAACGCTACAGACATAATGCTATAATATTCATCAAGCCAAAGCTCACTACATACAGAATAAGGACACATAGGCAAGGCGTATTCAACCGGCAAGGCAAATGGCTTTAACTACTCTAACTACCATAACTCCTTTAACTCCTCTATTTAAAGTTTCACGTGAAACAAAATTTTTCAAAACCATTTTAAATAAGGCACTTACGCGGCATGACTAAAGAAGAAAACGAGAAGAGGCTGGCACGGCTGAAGGCCATTGTGAGCAACCTGCCCGACAAGCCGGGCAGCTATCAATACTATGACGAGAGCGGCACCATAATATATGTTGGCAAGGCCAAGAACCTGAAGAACCGCGTGTCGTCCTACTTTCATAAGGAAGTGGACAGATACAAGACCAAGGTGCTTGTAAGCAAGATTCACGACATAACATATACCGTGGTGAACAGCGAAGAAGACGCGCTGCTGCTCGAGAACAGTCTGATAAAGAAATATCAGCCCAAATACAACATTCTGCTCAAAGACGGCAAGACTTACCCCTCTATCTGCGTAACTAAAGAATATCTGCCGCGCATATTCAAGACGCGCACAATAAACAAGAAATGGGGCTCTTATTACGGCCCTTACAGCCATCTGCCTTCGATGTATGCCGTGCTCGACCTGATAAAAAAGCTGTATAAGCCGCGCACATGCCGCTTTCCGATAACGCGCGAAGGCATCGAACAGGGCAAATATAAGCCCTGCCTGGAGTATCACATCAAGAACTGCGGCGCGCCGTGCATAGGCAAGCAGAGCTACGAAGAGTATCAGGAGAGCATCGCCCAGGCGCGCGAAATACTGAAAGGAAACACGCGCGAGCTGTCGAAAATGCTCTTCGCGCAGATGCAGAAACTGGCCGAAGAGCTGCGTTTTGAGGAGGCAGAAGCCATAAAACAGAAGTATCTGCTGCTCGAAAACTTCTGTTCAAAGAGCGAAGTGGTGAGCCACACGATCAATAATGTAGACGTTTTCTCGGTAACAGACGACGAAAAAACGGCCTACGTTAACTATATCCACGTGATGAACGGCAGCATAAACCAGGCCTTCACGTTCGAGATGAAGAAGAAGCTGAACGAGAGCGAAGACGAGATTCTGCAGCTCGGAATACTGCAAATACGCGAGAAAGTGGGCAGTACGTCGCGCGAAATAATAGTGCCCTTTATCCCCGACATGACGCTCGAAGGCGTTACGTTCACCGTGCCGCAGCGAGGCGACAAGAAGACGCTGCTCGACCTGTCGGTGATGAACGGCAAACAGTATCGTTTCGACCGCCTGAAACAGGCCGAAAAGCTCAATCCGGAGCAGAAATCAGTGCGCCTTATGAAAGAAATTCAGAACGCCCTGAAGCTGCCCAAGATGCCTTATCAGATAGAGATGTTCGACAACTCTAACATCAGCGGAACCGACGCCGTGGCGGCCTGCGTGGTGTTCAAGAAGATGAAACCGAGCAAGAAAGACTACCGGAAATACATAATAAAGACGGTTACAGGCCCCGACGACTATGCCTCGATGCAGGAGGTTGTAAGGCGCCGCTACACCCGTCTGCGCGACGAAGGACAGCCCCTGCCCGACCTCATAATAACCGACGGCGGACAAGGACAGATGAGCGTTGTGAGAGAGGTTGTAGAGGGCGAACTTCACCTCGACATTCCTATAGCCGGACTGGCCAAAGACGACCGCCACCGCACAAACGAACTGCTCTACGGATGGCCGCCCGTAGTGGTCGGAATGAAGACCGACAGCGAGCTTTTCCACCTGCTAACGCACATGCAGGACGAGGTGCACCGCTTTGCCATAACCTTCCACCGCGACAAGCGAAGCAAGCATGCGCTGCACTCGGAACTGGACGACATTAAGGGCATCGGACCCAAGACAAAAGACCTGCTGCTGAAGGAACTGAAGACCGTGAAGCGCATAAAGGAGGCAAGCATTGAAGAAATAGCAGCGATTATAGGGCCTTCTAAGGCAAAAATAATTGCTGAACACTTTGAAAACACATAAAAATAAGGACCAAATATCATACAAAGAACAACATAATGCGTATAAAAGCCTATACACATTGACATTCTTTAACTATATAATACGATGATATTCGCACTCAAAAAAGTATATTTGTGATTTAGAATGCAACAAAACAAAGCCTTATGATAAAGAACAAAATAATAACAATCTGCGCTGTCCTGCTGTCACTAATCCAACCTTTGCCGTCCGTGTCAAACGGCATAACAGCCAACAACATTTCATCATCAAAAAGCACGACAATACAAAGCCCAAAAGAAGGTGCAAGCAGTAAAGAACACAATACAGCCTACGATGACGAAAGCGATGTCCTGGACATCAAAAAGACATCAATAATGTACAAAAAATTTCTCAATGCATCAACAGACAGCACCGGCAGCTATGACAGCCAACTAATCATATTACCGCAGTACAGCTACGACGAAAAAACAATGCACACAGTGTTGACACTGAACCTCTCAAGCAACGACGGAAGCGAATCAAACAACGACGTACTGCAAAAGATGAAGAGCTTATCACAAAAGCATGAATCCAAATACGACATGATAGGCTATGCTACTATAATGTTCGATGATGAAGAAGAGTTTACATGCCTTATGATGTACGCTTACAAGGAAGATGCAAAAATTCCTTACCACGCCATCTACCTCATCTTAAGTCAAACACAAGAAAGCAACCGAATCGACGAGATAAACGATGGCACATGGAATATCTGGAGTAAGCTGAAATATGTCAACTCACGTCTTACAAAAAAGAATATCAGCTTTATAACTTTAAGCGACATAAACAAGAACTATATCGGATATATCGGTCTTGACTCATCGACAAAAGAATGCATGTACAGCATCCTTCACAAATTAGGCGACAATCTCGGTTCACACGAAATATACAAATATAACTGGGAATAACCTGGAACAAAAAAAGAAAGAAGAGATATGAAGATAGTAATACAGCGCGTAAGCCGCGCGTCGGTAACGATTGACGGACAGGTAAAGTCGGCCATCGGCAAGGGCTACATGATACTGCTCGGAGTGGCAGAAGGCGACACGTCGGAAGACGTCGACTGGCTGGTAAAGAAGGTGGCATCGCTGCGCGTCTTCGACGACGAGCAGGGCGTGATGAACATACCTATAACAGCCATCAACGGCGAGATACTCGTCATCAGCCAGTTCACCCTGCTGGCATCCTACAAGAAGGGCAACCGCCCATCATGGATTCATGCCGCCAAGCATGAAGTTTCTATTCCGCTATACAACGAGTTCTGCGACAAGCTGAGCCGCGAAATAGGCCGCCAGGTAGGCACGGGCGAGTTTGGAGCCGACATGAAGGTTGAGCTGGTGAACGACGGCCCCGTAACCATCTGCATGGACACCAGACACAAGGAATAGCCGCCACGCACAGTGCATCAGGCAGGCCAAGACGGCAGCTGGAAGCACGGCAGACCGCATTTAAGGCCCTCTGAGGCCACAAAACAGCACCGGCGGCATAGTTATAGGCAAAAGAAGAGAAAACGCCTTACAGACAAAATAAATACGCAAATATATGGACAACGACATAACAATACGCGAGGCACAGCAGCTCGTAGACCAATGGATAAAGCAGTACGGCGTGCGCTACTTCAGCGAACTGACCAACATGGCATGCCTCACCGAGGAGGTGGGCGAGCTGGCGCGCATCATGGCACGCAAGTATGGCGACCAGAGTTTCAAGCAGGGCGAAGAACAAGACCCGGCAGACGAGATGGCCGACGTGCTGTGGGTGCTGATGTGCCTGGCAAACCAGACGGGAGTTGACCTCACGGAGGCACTCAAAAAGAACCTCGAAAAGAAGACCAGCCGCGACAAGACGAGGCATATAAACAATGAAAAATTAAAAAGTAAAAATTAAAAATTATATCATTATGGCAACAGAAAACGACAACAAGAAGCACGAATGCTCACACGAGCACAAGCACGAGACAGAGTTTCCGAAAATGAGCAAATACGACGAGGCTCTGAGCAAATATAACACCGAGATCGACGACGCTGAAGTGCGCGAGGCAGTAAAGAAGATTATAGCCGAGAAGGTGCACGAGAACGACACGCCGGAGATAAAGAAATTCCTCTTCGGAAGCATCGAACTGACATCGCTCAAGACCACCGACTCGGAGGAAAGCATACTGGCTTTCACGGAGAAGGTGAACGAGTTTGACGCCACCTACCCCGACCTGCCCCACGTGGCAACAATCTGCGTATATCCATGCTTTGCCAAGACGGTGAGCGAGTCGCTCGAAATCGACGGCGTTGAGATAGCCTGTGTGTCAGGCAGTTTCCCGTCTTCACAGGCCGTTATCGAGGTCAAGGTGGCCGAGACAGCGCTTGCCGTTAAGGACGGTGCAACGGAGATTGACATCGTTATGCCCGTGGGCAAGTTCCTCAGCGGCGACTATGAGGGCGTGGCCGACGACATCAACGAGCTGAAACAGGCATGCGGCGAAGCTCCGATGAAGGTTATCCTCGAGACAGGATGCCTCAAGACAGCCTCTAACATCAAGAAGGCTTCAATAATAGCGATGTATGCCGGCGCCGACTATATCAAGACGTCTACGGGCAAGCTTGAGCCTGCCGCTACGCCGGAGGCTGCCTACGTGATGTGCCAGGCCATCAAAGAATACTACGACGAGACAGGCATACAGATTGGTTTTAAGCCCGCAGGAGGCATCAATTCGGTGATGGACGCACTTATCTACTACACCATCGTTAAAGAGGTTCTGGGCGAAAAATGGCTCACCAACAAGTGGTTCCGCCTCGGCACAAGCCGTCTGGCCAACATGCTGCTAAGCGAACTGCTCGGCGAAGAGACAAAATTCTTCTAAAAGAAAGATTGTGAGGGCCCGGAGATGATGGGACCTATAAGACTTATGGGGCTGATACAGCATGAGCATAACAGGCTAACTGACAGCTGATTAGCCATGTTTTACAGCCTCATAAGTCATTTTTAGCCTTAACAACAAGCCGCAAAATGCGGCATTTAACCTGCAACAAAAACACATGGAAAACAACTTTATTCAGCAGCACTGACACAACAGATAACTTATTGTTTATCAGAAGGCTGAATGCATTTATGACATCACTTTTTATTTTGCGCATAAATATCTCGACAAGGCCGACAGAACCATCGACCAGATGATTCAGGCTGCACGCTCAGGCAAGCAGAATATTGCCGAGGGAAGCGCAGCAAGCAGCACCTGGAGAGAGACCGAACTGAAGCTTACAAACGTTGCAAAAGCCAGTCTGCAGGAGCTTTTAATTGATTATGAAGACTATCAGAGAGTAAGAAATCTTGAACAATGGAGCGTCAACAGCACTAAGGCCATGCAGACAAGAAAAGCATGCAAGAAGCATACTGACAGCACCTATTTCCGCAAGGCAATAACGGTAAGGCCGGACGAGACAATAGCCAACATAGCGATAATCCTTAATCATCAGACCGACTCGCCGCCGAGAAAGCTCATAGATCATCTTAAAACCGAGTTTCTGACACACGGAGGAATAAAAAAGAGATGTATGCCGCACGCAAAGAATGGCGCAGACAGAACCAATAATAAGCCGACAAAAAACGCAGAACCTGCCCTTTCAGCAAGCTCTGCGCAATATCTAAAATCTCTGATTTTCAACAACTTACAGGTCGCATAAGTCCCATTACTCCCATAACAGTTCTCATCGCTCCCACATCTCTCTATCGCTCTCTACCCTACTTTACTTTGTCCTCTCAATGACAAAGCTCAGATAGGCCTCGAGACTGCGGCGAAGCGCGTCGTCAGTAACCTCAGTTTCGATAAACTCCATTGCCTCACGGCGCATTTCCTCCATGCGTTTCTCGGCATATTCAATACCCCCGTGCTCCTTGGTATAGTCCACCAGGATGGCTATTTCGTCCTGAGTTATCGTGCGCTCCTTCACCTTGTAAGCCAGCTTGCGTATGCTGTCTGGCGCCGAATTGTTCACGGCATAAATGGCAGGCAGCGTCAGCTTGCCCTCAGCCATGTCGTTGCCCGTAGGCTTGCCTATTTCCGACGAGTCGTAATAGTCGAAGATGTCGTCTCTTATCTGGAAGATTATGCCCAGCGTCTGACCGAATTTCATGGCCTTGCCTATCTCGCTTTCAGGCATTCCGGCAGATATCGCACCCATTGCGCAGCATGCCTCAAAGAGTGCGGCGGTCTTCTGACGTATCACATTATAGTAGATTTCTTCTGAAATCTGCTCGTTTGATATGCTCGTAAGCTGCAGTATCTCGCCGTTAGACAGCGTCCTACCCAGTTCAGCCAAATACTTGATTATCAGTTCGTTGTGTGTCTCAGCCACATGCAGCAGCGCCGTAGAAAGGATATAGTCGCCAATGAGCACTGCCACCTTGTTGTCATACAGGGCGTTGACCGATGCCTGGCCGCGCCTCTCGGTGCTCTCGTCAACCACGTCGTCGTGCACCAAGCTGGCCGTATGCAGCAGCTCCAGGCCCACTGCGGCGTGCAGTGTGGCGCTGCTCACCGAGCCATAATTCTTGGCCATGAGCAGTATTAGCATGGGGCGCATGCGCTTTCCGGCGCGCTGGCGTATACGCCTGAAGATTTCTTCCTGCAGGTTGTCCGTATGTGTGAGCGACTTGTTGAACAGACTGATGAAGTCATCGAGTTCTGCTTTTATGGGCTCCTTAATAAGAGATAAATAATCCATCATGCTGCAATTTTAATACAAAAGTAATTATTTTATCGGATTAATGCTAAAAAATTAGTAATTTTACACGTAAAAAACTCATATTACATGGATAAGCTGTTCCTTTTTGACGCCTACGCGCTGATATACCGCTCGTATTACGCATTTATAAAGAACCCCCGTATCAACTCTAAAGGGCTCAACACGTCGGCCGTGATGGGCTTCTGCAACACGCTGCACGAAGTGCTCACGAAAGAAAAACCCACGTATCTGGGAGTGGCCTTCGACCCCCACGGCCCTACCTTCCGCACCGAGGCCTACGCCGAATATAAGGCGCAGAGAGAGGAGACGCCCGAGGACATACGCCGCGCTGTGCCCATCATAAAGAGCCTGCTCAAGGCCATGCGCATACCGGTGCTCGAGGCCGACGGATACGAGGCCGACGACGTGATAGGCACGCTGGCGCTCAAGGCCGGGGCTGAAGGCGTGATGACATATATGCTTACGCCCGACAAGGACTACGGACAGCTGGTAAGAGAGAACGTCATGATGTACCGCCCGCGCCACGGCGGAGGCTACGAAACGCTCGACGCCGAGAAGGTGTGCGCCAAGTATGGCATTGCAAACACAAGTCAGGTGATCGACCTTCTGGGACTGATGGGCGACTCGGCCGACAACATTCCGGGATGTCCGGGCGTCGGCGAGAAGACTGCCGTGAAACTTATCAACGAGTTTGGCAGCGTGGAGCAGCTGCTCGAGCAGACCGACAAGCTGAAGGGTGCACTGAAGAAAAAAGTTGAGGATAATGCCGAGCAGATAAAATTCTCGAAATTCCTCGCGACGATAAAAACCGACGTGCCGGTTGAGCTCAACCTCGACGAACTGAAGGTGAGCGAGCCCGACGCCGACGAACTTCGCAAAATCTTCACCGAACTGGAGTTTAAGACGCTCGCAGACAAGTTTCTTAACAAAGCTGAAAATAATAAAAAAAGCGTTCAAATTCAACTCGATTTATTCGCAGAAAATCCGACCGACGGCCAAGTTTTTTCAAAAAACGCTAGTCTGAGAGCGTTAAACGAACTGCCTCACACATACAAACTCATTGATAATGAGGAAGAAATGAAGAAAATCTGTGATTTTTTCATGACAAAAAAAATTCTCAGTCTAGACACGGAAACCACTTCAACGAGCGCAATCGATGCCGAACTGGTCGGTTTGAGCTTCTCTGTGAAGGAATTTGAGGCCTTCTACGTGCCCGTTCCTGCCAATCGTGAAGAAGCGCAAAAGATAGTTAACATATTTAAACCACTATACGAAAACCCCGAAATTCTTAAAGTCGGACAAAACATCAAGTACGACATGGAGGTGCTGGCAAGCTACGGCGTGTGCGTGGCAGGTCAACTGTTCGACACGATGATAGCCCACTACCTCATCCAACCCGAGCTTCGCCACAACATGGACTACATGGCAGAGACGTGTCTCGGATATCAGACCATACACATAGAGGAGCTTATCGGACCGAAGGGAAAGAAGCAGAAGTCGATGAGAGACCTGCCGCCCGAGCAGATTGTCGACTATGCCGCCGAGGACGCCGACGTAACGCTGCGACTGAAAAACTATCTTGAACCGAAACTCGAGGAGGTGGGCGTAACCCAACTCTTCTACGAAATAGAGATGCCGCTGGTGCGTGTGCTCGCCGAGATGGAGCTAAACGGAGTGAGGATAGACACGGCGGCGCTGGCAGAGACGTCGGAGATTCTGACCAAGAGGCTCAGCGACATAGAAAAGCGCATATACGAGCTGGCAGGCGAAGAGTTTAACATAGCATCGCCCAAGCAGGTTGGCGAAATTTTGTTCGGCAAGCTGAAGATTGTGGAGAAGCCCAAGAAGACAAAGACGGGACAATATGTTACATCGGAGGAGGTGCTGCAACAGCTCAGCGGAAAGCACGAGATTGTGGGTAAGATACTGGAACACAGAGGATTAAAGAAGCTGTTAGGCACATACGTCGACGCGCTGCCGAAGCTGATAAACCCGCGGACGGGGCACATACACACATCGTTCAACCAGACCGCCACGGCCACCGGCCGACTCTCTTCGTCTGACCCTAACCTGCAGAACATAC
>OCPP01000501.1_pt1 | contig 28297 bp, 20 predicted proteins | sample 1538211 | NCBI WGS metagenome assembly OCPP01 (sample SAMEA2580193, study PRJEB22360) | human gut metagenome | biome: human gut; feature: human-associated habitat; material: faeces | place: Denmark | collected 2008/2010
CCAGTTGTTCGATAATTTTGTCGTATTCGAGCGTTTTTAATGCTTTCTGATTCATAATACTTACCTTTTCGTAATTCATAATTCAGTCATTGTCTACAGATAACGCGGTATTTTTGATGCAATACCGCACGGATCTGATGTTACAGTTCACAGGTACCCTGCGAACTGTAACATTCGCAGCCCTCATTTAAAGTTTTGCTTCGCAAAAGGAGGGCTGCTCACACCTGAATCACTTTCTTACGCAGCGAAACAGCAAGTGTTTCACTGCTGAGTGAACAGTAGCGATCTGATCATATATCTGCACGGGAAGTACAGACCGGAAGTGGAATGTGGGTCACAGGTTTTTCCACTCCCCCAATTATACCTTAAAAAAGAAAAGAAAGAAACCCCAAGAACGAGAAAATGCAGGATGTTGCGCAAATGAGAAAAAAATGTAACAGTCTTCATAAAATGTTCATATCTATCTGGTAAAGTTTCTTATATATGTGAAAATTGTGGGAGCGCGTATGCGCAGAGCAGTTCGGAATGGAATACGAATGTATGGAGAAAGAAATGTATGGAAAATGATCCAAAACCTTACAAATTCATGAAAGAGAGCATCAAAAAGCAGCCGCCTGACTGGAAAAAGATCGTATTGTTGATTGCCGGATGGCTGGTTCTTGCAGCACTTGGCGGTCTGGTTGCGGCCGCGGTCTTTGCTGTGACAGAGCCAAAGATTGCCGGTGCAATTACAAAAGAGGAGCCGCCGGCCAAAGTGGATATTCCGGGCGACGAGGATCCGAACAGCGGACAGGAGATGGATGAGACGATGACAGCATCTTCGGAGAATGCGCCGGTGGACAGCAGTGGTTCCGGCTCGGAAATCAGCAGTTCCACAGCGGATGGCAGTGTTTTGGATGAAAGTGTCGCAGAAAGCACGATTTCCGAGAGCACGGATGGAAACGAAGCGGCAGAGGGAACGGAGACGGGGGAGGAGAGCAGTGAGGCTTCCACAGTCGATGGTGAAACGGATGCGGAGGCAAAGGACAACAGTCTCAGAAATTATGAAGTGCTCTACCAGGATATGCTGGAAGTAACGGAAAAACCAAAACGAGCGCTGGTGACCGTCATCGGCATTACCAATCAGATGGACTATTTTAACCAGAACTATGAAAACCAGCAGCAGATTTCCGGTCTGATTGTTGCGGACAATGGGCAGGATCTCTTTATTCTGACGGAATACCGCATCGTGGAAAATGTGGAGCGGATTCAGGTCACCTTCTGGGACGAGACGATGGTGGATGCCACATACCAGCGCCACGATCCGAGCACCGGCCTTACGATTGTGAAGGTGGATGAATCGAAGCTGGATGAGGAAACACGGGACGGTCTTGCGGTTGCGCCGCTCGGCAGTTCGTATCTCGTCAGCCAGGGTGACCCGGTCGTGGCTGTCGGAAGCCCGGTCGGCTACAGCAATTCGATTGCGTACGGTGTGGTGACTTCGGTTACGAACAAGATTTCCGCGCTGGACAATGAGTACAATCTGCTGACCACCGACATCCTCGGCAGCACGGACGGCAGCGGCATTCTGGTAAATCTTGACGGCGAAATCGTCGGCATTATTGCGCAGAGTTACAGTGCCAAGGGAAACAACGTGGTGACGGGCATTGCGATTTCCCAGATCAAAAAGCTGATCGAAAATCTTTCCAACAACGTGAGCCGCGCGTATATCGGCATCCGCGGACAGGATGTCACAGAAGAACTTTCCGATAAAACCGGCATTCCAAAAGGCGTTCTCATCAGCCGCGTCGCAGACGATTCTCCGGCGATGATGGCGGGCATGAAAGAGTACGATGTGATTGTAAAACTCGGGGAGCACAAGGTTGAGACGATCAAACAGTACCATGAACAGCTTGGCAAATACAGCACAGGAGACGTGGTTACCGTGACGGCGATGCGGAAAGGCGCCGAAGGGTATGCGGAGATGACGTTTGATGTGACGATGGGGGAAGTATAAAAAACAGAGGCTTTCGGGAGCAGAAAAAGCCGGTTTTAGCCGGTGGGGCTTCCGGAAGCTTTTCTTTTCGAATGGTTTTCCACTGGCGGATGAAAAAATACGTGCATTCTGCAGGAAAATCTGGTAGAATTGGTAAGGCATGCAGGAGCACAGGCTTTGCATCATAAAAACGGCATCATAGAAACAAAAACGGAACACTGTGTCCGCATTTATTTTAGAAAAAGAGGATTTATTTTTATGAAGTATATCAACGAACTCCGGGAAGGAAACCGCATTTCCGGAATTTATCTCTGCAAACATAAACAGTCGGCTGTTACCAAAAACGGAAAACAGTACGAAAACGTGATCTTACAGGATAAAACCGGTACGATCGATGCGAAAATCTGGGATCCGAATTCTATGGGAATCCGTGAATTTGAAGCACTGGATTATGTAGATATTATGGGAGATGTTTCCAGTTTTAATGGAGCACTTCAGGTTTCCATTAAAAATGCAAGAAAAGCGGAAGAGGGCGAATATAATCCGGCGGACTATCTGCCAACGAGCCGTTACGACATCAATACGATGTATCAGGAGCTGCTCTCCTGGATCGGAACGGTGAAAAATCAGTATCTCTCCGAACTGCTGACGTATTATTTTATCCAGGATCAGGAGACCGCAAAACGGTTCCGCATGAGCTCTGCAGCAAAAAGCGTGCATCACGGATTCGTCGGCGGCCTTTTAGAGCATACGTTAAGTGTCACCCGTTTCTGCGATTTTATGGTAAAATCGTATCCGATTCTGAACCGCGATCTGCTGATTACGGCAGCGATTCTGCACGATATCGGAAAGACGAAAGAACTCTCCTTATTCCCGCAGAACGATTACACCAATGACGGACAGCTGCTCGGCCACATCATGATCGGTGCGGAGATGGTACACGATGCGGCGCAGAAGATCGACGGTTTCCCACAGGAACTCGAGAATCAGTTAAAGCACTGCATTCTGGCGCACCACGGCGAGCTGGAATACGGTTCCCCGAAAAAACCGGCAATGGTAGAGGCGGTAGCGCTGAACCTGGCGGACAATGCCGATGCCAAAATGGAAACCCTGACCGAGCTGTTTGACGCAGCGCCGGCCGGCAATGAGTGGCTTGGCTACAACCGGTTCTTTGAGTCCAACATCCGCAGAACAGGAGACTTTTCATGAGCTATCAGAAAAATGATGTACTGACGGTGAAAATTGAAGATATGGGACACGACGGAGAGGGTATAGGCAAATGCGAGGGCTATACCCTCTTTGTCAAGGACACCGTCATCGGCGATCTTGCCGAGGTAAAAGTGATCAAAGCAAAGAAAAATTACGGCTACGCGCGCCTGATGCGCCTGATCGAGCCGTCCGCACACCGCGTCGAGCCGGTCTGCCCGGTTGCACGTCCGTGCGGCGGATGCCAGTTGCAGATGCTCGACTATGCGGAGCAGCTTCGCTTTAAGGAGAAGAAAATCGCCGGAAATCTCCAGCGCATCGGCGGCATGACGGAGATCCCGATGGAGCCGATCGTGGGGATGAAAAATCCGTTCCGCTATCGAAACAAAGCCCAGTTTCCGATCGGGCAGGATAGAAATGGAAAGCTGATTACGGGATTTTATGCGGGAAGAACGCATCAGATCATGGAAAACCGGAACTGTTATCTCGGCGTGGAGCAGAACGAGGAGATTCTGAACCGCATTCTTGCCTGGATGGAGGAGAACGGCGTTCCGGCATACAACGAGGAGACCGGCAAAGGTCTGGTGCGCCATGTGCTGATCCGGTTTGGATTTATGACGAAAGAGATTATGGTCTGTCTCGTTGTGAACGGAAAGAAACTGCCGGCCGAGGAGAAACTCATCAAATCGCTGACAGAACTCGAAGGCATGACAAGCATTACTCTAAGCGCAAACCGTGAGCGGACCAATGTGATCATGGGAAAAGAAATCCGCTGCCTGTGGGGACAGGGGTATATCACCGACTATATTGGAACCGTAAAATATCGGATCTCCCCGCTGTCCTTCTACCAGGTCAACCCGGCGCAGACGGAAAAGCTGTACGGCCTTGCCCTGGAATACGCAGGCCTCACCGGAAATGAGACGGTCTGGGATCTCTACTGCGGCATCGGAACGATTTCCTTGTTCCTCGCGCAGAAAGCCCAAAAAGTCTACGGCGTCGAAATCGTCCCGGAGGCAATCGCGGATGCGAAGAACAATGCGAAAATCAACGAGATCGAAAACGCTGAATTTTTCGTTGGAAAATCGGAAGAGATTCTTCCGGCCTACTACGAACAGTACGCCAAAGACCACCCGGGCGAACACGCCCACGCGGACGTCATCGTCGTCGATCCGCCGAGAAAAGGCTGCGAAGAAAACCTCCTCCACACCATGGCCAGCATGCAGCCGGACCGCATCGTGTATGTATCCTGCGATTCCGCAACGCTGGCACGAGATGTGAAGGTGCTTGGGGAGCTGGGGTATGAAGTAAAGAAAGTCCGAGGGGTTGACCAATTCCCGATGACGTGCCATGTGGAGTGCGTGGTTGCACTACATCGGGTCGATATGTAAGAATCCTTGATTTGCGCGAAGGCAACGAGGAGAGTTCCGAAGAAATAACTGGCTGTAAAGCCAGTGTTTATGCGGAATTCGACGACTGCCCGCGAGTCGGGAAGTTTGTAAAACTTCTCGACTTCCGGCACTTTGAGCGACATATGATGTTCTCACAGAGTGATAGAAAAACCTACAAAAAAGCAATTTCAGACGGTGTGAATGTCTCAGTCGTATTGGATGTGGGGTGTGGAAACACATAAAAGTACAATTAATATTTTGAAGTTATTCAATAGAATACGAAGCGTGAAAGACCGTTCATTTTCAAGTAATTGGAGATGAGCGGTCTTTTTCTGTTTGCAGATAACATTGACGTAACTGAGTAGAAGTTATTCTACCGGAAGAACGGAGGTTGTAATGGAAGAGATAAAGAGTATCAGAATAAGCGAGTTAAAGGACTTTAAGAACCATCCTTTTCATGTGCAGCAGGACATAGAGCTGTGTGCCCTTATGAAAAGTATTGAAGATGAGGGTGTGATTGTACCTTTGCTTGTAAGACCGAATCCTGACGGAGAAGGTTATGAAGTGATTGCAGGACACAGACGAAAGGCAGATGCCGGCTGGGCTGGTCTTGCGGAGGTTCCGGCAGTTATAAGAGAATTGGATGATGATCAGGCGATAGTGGCGATGGTAGATTCTGTGCGCCCGTAAGGCGTTTGGGGTGGACACCCAAGCGACGTGGGTCATTATGATTTTGTTTTGAGAAAACAATAAGAAAAATTATCAAGTGTGAAGAACACAGTCTTATCGCCAACAACTAACCTTGAATGGAAACATAAAGGGGACAACAGCACGTTTGTAAAGGCACAAGTCAACAAAGCTTCCAAGTTGCGACTGAGTGTCGAGGTGAAAGGTACTATATGAGGATGAAAGCTAAACTGCTTGAAGGAAAGTCAGAGGCTAGAGCTAACCATCTCCGCACCGAAGGGAAGATGTTACGGTGATGTATTGGCAGATTAGTATTTTGCTGTCTGCAATCTGCGTGATAATCAATGCAAGCTAGCCATAGGTTCATTTGAGGATGCATCTGAAATCAAGGAAAAATTCAGAGTATTTCTCGAGGATACTCTGCATCTTGAGATGTCCGAAAAAAAGACCAAGATAACACATAGTCAAGATAAAGCAAGATTTCTTGGATATGATATCACCACCGCAAAGAACTCAGCGCTTATGCAATCATCAGGGCATACAGAAATGCCTATTCAGGCGGTTGGACAGGAACAACCTGTGCCTGACGATAAGGGTGCTTCTGGGAATATGGATTACACAGAGGAGGATGTGAAGAAGTATCAGATGGATCCTGATATCAATGAGTTGCTGGATTTCAGTTTTTGCGGGGAATGACAGCAGAAGGCTACAAAACATTTATAAATGGAAGTGTTATGGCATCATTTATGGAAGGAATTGTAGCCTCAATTTTAGAAGAAAAAAGTGGTGCCGGATACGGCACGAATTGTAGCCAATTAAATACAGTTATCAGCGTAATTGAAGCCATGTATCTTTGCGAAGGTATGTGGCTTTTTCCTTTTTGCGCTGAGGATAGATTTTTTAACCAGCCCTCGTGCATTTATGCGAGGGCTAAGCCTCGCAGAGCGAAATACACCCATCGCACAAAACTTCGTTTTGTACTCTGTGTATTTCGCCCTTGCAGGGGGCTATCACGCCGGATACGGCGGTGGGTTCGTAAACGGACACCTATATGTCCACTCACATTGGCATTAGAAGTGAAAGAAAGAGTTGCAGGAGCAGATTGCTGTATTGGATAGAAAAGCAGGGAGGATGAAATCAGAGCTTTCAAATGTGCTTCAGGATGCAGACTATGCAAATGCTTCGGAGTTTTATACCGAGCTATTCATGGTTCGTGAGGAGAGGCAAAGGTATGAAGAGGCTTGTAAGGAATGGCAGCAGAAGTGTGTTGAGGTGGAACTTGTAGCGGTGAAGGATAGTAAGTATTTTGGGGACGTAATTCCGATTAGCAGGAATAGAGGGCGATAAAGTAAGGCGATGCTATTAGTGAATCTGATAGCATCTGTGTAACTACATAGTGACAATTTTGCATCTTCGAAGTGGTAGTCTATGCAAAATATCATCGAATTGGATGAAAAAGGAGAGAATTACCGCATCCTTTGGGGTCTGGTAAACGGAGGCAGACCGACCAGTGAGCTGCCGAGTCACCTGATGAACCATGAAGTGAAAAAAGGCGTTACCAATGTTTATCATGCACATACCACGAATGTGATCGCACTGACATTTGTACTGCCGTTGGAGGATAAAGTATTTACTAGAGAACTCTGGGAGATGGCGACCGAGTGCCCGGTTGTATTTCCTTCCGGAATCGGTGTAGTAGGATGGATGGTGCCGGGCGGCCGTGAGATCGCAGTGGCGACAAGTGCCCTGATGAAAGAATATGATGTGGCAATCTGGGCGCATCACGGCATGTTCTGCTCAGGGGAAGACTTTGATCTTACATTCGGATTAATGCACACCGTAGAGAAATCCGCGGAAATCCTTGTAAAGATGCTGTCCATGAGACCGGATAAAAGACAGACAATCTCACCTCAGAATTTCAGAGATTTGGCGAAAGATTTTAAAGTAACTTTACCGGAAAAGTTTCTATATGACAAATAATGTACATATCACATATTTGGCGTATCAGAAGCATGAAGCATGTTTCGATATTCCATAGGCGTACATCCGTATTTCTTGCGGAACAGCTGAAAGAAAAAGCTGGTATTCTGATATCCGACGGCAAGGCTGATATCATTTGTGGAAAGTGCGGTGCTCCTTAACAGTTTTGCCGCCTGAGAAAGCCGCTGTGTCTGGACCAGCTCTTTGTAAGTGATTCCGGTATGCTGGCGGATATAGGCAGAGAGATAGTTTGGGTGCATATTAAAAAACTCAGCTGTAGAAGAAAGGGTACAGTCCGCAAAGTTTGTTTCGATATATCGGAGTATGGTATAAATCTGATCCACTGAGGAGTGATCCAGAACCATACCGTGCTGGAACAGATTGATCATCTCACAGGTGATCAGTGTAAAAAGACTGTCTAAAAAAGGCCCGGATGTTACGGACGGAGAATAAAATTCACAGAGAAACTGCTTGGTAAGATCTGCCAGCCGGTTTTGTTTTTGTTCCGGGGAAAAGACAATATACTTGCTTTCCTGCATCGTGGTGTTCAGAGCCTCAATGAAAAAGTGTGTAAGGTAATTATCCTGAGACAGGCGTTCAAAAAAAGTACCGTTCAGATATTCGCGCGTCAGCAGAAAATTGATGATAATATCATTTTCTGAACATCTTTTGACAGAATGAGGTGCATTCTGGCTGATCAGAACCATCTGCCCGGATTTTAGCCTGAATGTAGTCTTATTTATCGTCATTGTGCAGGCGCCAGAATAAATATAACTCAATTCCAGCCACTCATGGATATGCAGAGGTACGTTTTCAAAACGATCTTGTTTTACAACAGCGAAGTTGTAATAACTCGGAAGAACTTTCTTTGAAAGAAATAAAGAACGCAGATCTTCAAGGTTCGTATCAAAACGGTAACAGGGTGTATCAAACTTACCTCTGGCAACAGGAAATTGTGAATAATCTTTCTTTACACCGTTCAGACGCTGGGTTTCTTCGGGAGTGTGCTGCTTCAGAAATTGATTCAATGCAGATAATGTCATCATATATATTCTCTCCTTTTCAAGATATGAATGAACTGTGATTATAGTCATCAGCAGTTTATTTAACCTGTCTAAAATATACCATATTGGGGGCAAAGGTGTACAGAGTAATCTCGGATATTTATTAAGTTTGGTCGGTAAATCACTTATGTTTCGTTGATGTAATTTTAGTCTGTATAATGTAAGATATCAGTAAGAAAAGGAGGCATAGGTTAGGATGAAGATATTTTTTGCAGTAGTGGTGATTGTTTTATTATTTGTAATCGGTGCGACATTATATGTCTACAAAAAAAGTGCCATGTTTTTACCGGCACTTCTTGGCATCTGCGGATTTCCAAAAATAAAGGAAAGCAGCTATTACGATGAAAACGGACATTTCCGTCCGGGAACGGGGGAGGACAAAGTTGGATTTTTCATGCAGCATCCGGTATTCGGCGGTTTTAAACATATGTTTTTCAATGTGGAGGACAACGTGCTGAAAGCTATTGCGCCTGTAAAGTATAAGGATTTTTTAAAGGCGCAGGGTCGTGAGGAACAATTGGATGCAGCCTTGGAATCTTTCAATTATCTAACCGGACTTGTTGAGAAAGGTCAGGCAAGGCTGGTGCCGGATCTGTATCCTGCGGAAGCAGTGAATAGTCATCCGTACAGGTCACATCTGACGGGAATGTTTTATCAGGGACAACAGGGAAAACCACTTGCCATTGTAGTTCCGGGAGGCGGATTTATCAGTAATGTAACTGATTGCGAGGGGTATCCTGTGGCGATGAAGCTGCATAAAATGGGATATTCTGTTTTCGTCGTAAGTTATCCGGTCGGCAGACAGCTGGGTGAGACAGAACAGGTAAAGCAGGGACAGGCTGCCGCGAGGGAACTGACACAAGTGATCCGATATCTGACGGAGCATCAAAAACAGTTTTCTGTAAACATGGATGATTATGCCATCTTTGGTTTTTCAGCAGGAGGACTTATGACCACGGCGTATTCATTTGCCAATTATGAGGACTGCTGCCACAAGAATCATCTGCCAAGACCGAAGGTGATCTTCCCTATGTATGGTCTGGACTGGGATATCAAAGCTTTGCCGGAGGACAAGGGACTGGCGGTATTTTCTATCGTAGGGCGGGATGATGAGTTCGGTTTTGCAAATGTGGAAGATAAACTGCCGGAATTAGAGAAGGTACTGGGCAAAGAAAATGTGTCGGTCAGAATCGTTGACGGACTGGGACATGGATTTGGAATAGGAAATGAAACAAAAGTGAAAAACTGGCTTCAGGAAGCAGTCATCTTCTGGGAAGCCCACAGATAGGAACAGATAAGAATTTATTTAAGGAGGATTTCATAATGAGCAGAAACTTGAAAGAATTGATCAGACAGATGACACTGGAGGAAAAGGCAGGACTTTGTTCGGGAGCGGATTTCTGGAACACAATGGGGATCGAAAGGTTAGGGATTCCTTCCGTTATGATGACAGACGGCCCGCACGGTCTGCGCAAACAGGAAGGAACGGCAGATCATCTCGGCCTGAATAAAAGTGTGAATGCAGTCTGCTTTCCGGCAGCCTGCGCCACGGCATCCAGCTTTGACGTGGAACTGATGGAACGTATGGGACAGATCCTTGGGGACGAGTGTCAGGCTGAGAACGTGAGCATGCTCCTCGGCCCTGCAGTTAATATCAAACGCAGTCCTCTCTGCGGAAGGAATTTTGAATATATGTCCGAAGATCCATATCTGACAGGAAAGATGGCGTCTGCATATATCCGGGGCGTACAGTCGAAAGGCATCGGAACCAGTATGAAACACTTCGCCGCGAATAATCAGGAAACAGACCGTATGCAGATATCGTCGGAAGTATCGGAACGGGCTTTCCGGGAAATTTATCTGCCGGCTTTTGAGGAGGCGGTGAAGAAAGCGCAGCCAAAGACTGTGATGTGCAGCTACAATAAGATCAACGGAGTATTTTCTTCAGAGAATAAGAAACTTCTGACAGATATCCTGCGGGATGAGTGGGGATTTGAAGGATATGTGGTCAGTGACTGGGGAGCTGTAAATGACCGGGTGAAAGGACTGAAAGCCGGTCTTGACTTGGAGATGCCGGGATCAGGAGGATATAATACAAGAAAGATTATTCAGGCAGTGGAGAATGGAGAACTGGAGGAAGAAATTCTTGACAGAACGGTGGAACGCATACTGAAAGTAGTCTTCTCCTACACAGATAACAGGAAAGCGGAGACTGTATTTGACAGGGAAAAGGATCACAAAGCAGCGGCAGATATCGAAACAGAGTGTGCCGTACTTCTGGAAAACAGGGGAGTGCTGCCGCTGAAAAAAGAACAGAAAGTAGTCTATATCGGGGAATTTGCAAAGAAACCGCGATACCAGGGCGGGGGATCGAGTCACATCAATACGGACAGCGTAGTGTCGGCTCTGGAAACTGCGGTGAGAAAAGGCAGGGCAGTGGAGTACGTGAAAGGCTTCTCGTCAGAGCGTGACGAGATGACAGAAGAGGAGCTGAAACAGGCGTGTGAAGCAGCAGCAGGTGCAGATGCGGTTGTAATTTTTGCCGGACTTCCAGACAGTTTTGAGTCGGAAGGATATGACAGAAATTCCATGGAACTACCAAAGTGCCAGAACCGTCTCATAGAGGCTGTGGCAGAGATACAGAAGAATGTGGTTGTGGTTCTTCATAATGGAAGCCCCGTAGAAACTCCATGGGCGGAGTCTGTAAATGCCATTCTGGAGATGTATCTGGGAGGAGAAGGCATTGGGGAGGCCAGCGACCGGTTGTTATTTGGGGAGGCAAATCCGGGAGGACGTCTGGCGGAGTCGTTCCCATATCGTCTGGAAGACAATCCGAGTTACCTGAATTTCCCTGGAGACGGCAGGACTGTTCTCTATGGAGAAGATATCTTTGTCGGATACCGTTACTATGATGCGAAGAAAGTACCGGTGCGCTGGGCATTCGGCCATGGACTGTCATATACGGAATTCAGCTACAGCAATATGAAACTCTCTTCTGCGGAAATGAAAGATGGAGATATTCTGAAGGTGAGCATTGATGTGGAGAATATAGGAAAGAGACCAGGAAGTGAAGTGGTTCAGCTCTATGTCAGCGGCAAAAACAGTACAGTGCCAAGAGCAGTGAAAGAACTAAAAGGGTTTGCGAAAGTATTTCTGAATCCGGGTGAGAAGAAGACTGTTACAATGGAGCTTTGCGCGAGAGATTTTGCTTACTACGAGACAAAGATTCACGACTGGTATACTCCGTCAGGTACATATGAGATCCAGATCGGGCATGCCAGCGATGAGATCAGAGAGGCTGCAGAACTTACATTTACCACTGATGTGCTGCTGCCGTTCACTGTGGATATGACCACTACAATGGGGGAATTGATGAACCACCCGAAGACAGCAGGGAAAATGATGGAGTATCTTGAGGGGATATCACAGGGAGAAGAACCTAAGAAAGAAGATGGGGAGGTACAGCTTGTGACTCCGGAAATTATTGCGCAGATGCCGCTGAAATCATTTTTAAGCGTTATTCCGGGCGAAGCGATCGAGCAGATGATCGTGGAGTTAAATGCTCTGTGTCAGTAGTGGGAGGAACGGTTGGCTTATTATTGGATGAAAAAGTATCAGCATGAAAATGAGGAAGAATTATGGGCAAGATTTATGCGGGAAAAACAAATCATATCACAAACCCTTTAGGGTTTTATCTGAAACCGTTGGTATTTTCATGGAAAGTGAAAGGCGGCAGAGGACAGGAACAGAAACATGCAAGGATTGTGATCAGCAAGAACAAAACCTTTACAGATATCTGTCACGACACGGGGGAGGCAGAGCTGGACAGTCTCTCTGCAAGAGTGGAATTTGAACCGCAGCCGTATACAAGATATTACTGGAAAGTTATTGTGACAACAGATGCAGAGGAAGTGATCGAATCAGACACGCAGTTCTTTGAGACCGCCAAAATGGATGAACCGTGGACGGGCAGGTGGATTACCTGTGACAGCAGTCAGGAACGGCATCCGATTTTCTCAAAGAGAATTCGTCCGGCAAAAGAAGTGAAAAGCGCAAGACTGTACATTTGCGGCCTGGGATTGTATGAGGCATATTTTCTCGGGGAAAATAAAGAAAATCCGGAGAAAATCGGTGATGAGTATCTGACTCCGTACTGCAATAATTATGACCAGTGGATCCAGTATCAGACGTATGACATCACGAAACAGGCAGAACAAGGCGGTGTGCTGTCTGTTCTTCTCGGAAACGGCTGGTATAAAGGCAGGTTCGGTTTCAATGATCCGGAGCGGGAAGCATATTACGGTGACGAGTGGAAGCTGATTGCGGAGATTCACATAGAGTACAAAGACGGAACGAAAGATGTAATCAGTTCTGATGAAACCTGGTCAGTTACAAGAAGCAATTTGTGGTTTTCCAATATCTATGACGGTGAGAGAAGAGATGATACGCTGCCACCGGTAGAGGAGTCTCCTGCGCGGATCGCAAAGGTTCCGAAAGGCCGGCTTATGGAACGGTTATCTCTTCCGGTTAAGGTACAGGAGGAGATGAAGCCGGCAGAACTGATCCATACGCCTGCTGGAGAAGATGTATTTGATCTGGGGCAGGAGATCGCAGGGATCTTCCGACTGCGTGTACATGAGCCGGCGGGGACAACTATCAGGATTCAGACGGGAGAGGTGCTTCAGGACGGATGTTTCTACAATGAGAATTTAAGAACTGCACTTTCGGAGTACATTTATGTTTCTGATGGTACAGAAAAGGTGATTACGCCTCATTTTACATACTATGGTTATCGATATGTGAAAGTGACCGGGGTTAGGGACCTTTCGTGTGAGGATTTTACGGCGCTTGTTCTTTACAGTGATTATGAGAGCATCGGGGCAATCGAGACAGGGAATGATCTTGTGAACAAATTAATCTCCAATATCGAATGGGGAATGAAAGGGAACTTTCTGGATGTGCCTACAGACTGTCCCCAAAGAGATGAGAGGATGGGCTGGACAGGAGATACACAGGTATTTTCCGCGACTGCAAGCTATCTGGCTGATACCTATGCGTTTTACCGAAAATATTTATACGACCTGTATCAGGAACAGCTTCTGGCGGGCGGAATGGTTCCGGAGATTGTCCCCACATTCGGACCGACAAAATGTTCCTGCGCATGGGGAGACGCCGCATGTATCATCCCCTGGAACGTATATTTGTTCAGCGGGGACAAAACAATACTCGAAAACCAAATTGAGAGCATGAAAGCGTGGGTCGATTATATCCGGAGAATTGATGGAGACCATCATGGATGGAGACAGGTTTTCCATTATGGTGACTGGCTTGCTCTTGACCGTACAGGTGCCGCTGCGAACAGCGTGTATGGAGCGACTGATGAAGCATACATTGCAGACATCTACTACGCGGCAAGTGCACAGATTGTTGCAAAAGCAGCAGAGGTGCTTGGACTGGAAGAAACGAGACAGGAGTATCAGAAAATCGCAGACCGTCAGTGGCAGGTCGTGAAAGAAGAATATTTTACTGCTACAGGCAGATGTGCGGTGAAGACGCAGACAGGGCTTATTCTTGCACTGAAATATCATCTGTCTGAAAATGAAGAACTGACAAAGCAGATGCTGCAAAAGCTTCTCAGGGATAATAAAAATAAATTAAATACCGGGTTTGTAGGAACCCCGCTTCTGTGCAATGTCCTGACTGATCATGGAATGACAGACGCGGCATACCGGCTGCTTCTGAATAAGGAATACCCGGGCTGGCTCCATGAAGTGAAGCTGGGAGCAACAACGGTGTGGGAGCGTTGGAATTCACTGGATGAGAGCGGACATGTCTCCAGCACGGGGATGAACAGTCTAAATCATTATTCTTACGGCGCTGTATTGGAGTGGATCTTCCGTCATGCGGCCGGGATTGATGTGACGGAACAGAACCCGGGAGGCAGGGTGATGCGGATCAGCCCGAAAGTGAATAATGGACTGAAATATGTAAAAGCTGTTTATGATTCGGCAAGCGGATGCTATCAGTGCGGCTGGGAGATATCAGAGGATAATAAAATCACGGTCACTGTTACGGTTCCGTTCGGCGGAAGTGCAGAAGTGGTTCTTCCATATGCGTCGGAATCTGTATATGAAGATAAAGAAAATCCATTATTTGAAGAGGTGGAAAATGGAATCTGCCGTGTGAGAGCCGGAGAATATGAAGTCGCTTATGAGGCGTCACAGCCTTTAAAGAAGAAATACAGCATAGACTCGACAATGGAAGAACTGCTGAACCATCCGGATATCCGCGCGTTTCTTTCTCAAATGATGGAAGTGGATATGATCCCCGATATTGCATATGGGCTTTCGCTTAGAGATGTCGCGAAAACATTCGCAGGAGAGATAAAAAAAGATGAGGCGCAGATGCTGGATGCGGCACTGGCAAAATTCTAATCAGGAGGGTTGCTATGGAGCTTATAAGGCTTAAAGTAAACAGTCAATATAGACCATGCGTGGACGAAGCACCTTATTTTTCATGGGTAATCACTAGTGATGAAAAGAATGTGATGCAGACATCCTATCATATCACAGTGAAAAATATGGACAAGTAATGTGGGATTCTGGAATGGTAGAAAGTGATAAAAGTATTTTTGTGGAGTACTCCGGGAAACCATTACAAAGTCTCAGTGACTACAACTGGACAGTGGAAGTGACAGTTAATAACGGAGAAAAGGCGGCGGCATCCTCATCCTTTGAGACAGGATTTATGAAGAAAGAATGGACGGCCGAGTGGGTGAAATCTCCGTTTCCTATGAAAAAGGTAAAACCCGGAACCGGCGGGCAGAACCCGGCAGAATATTTTCGCAAAGAATTTGATGCACGAGACGGCATAAAACGAGCGCGCGTTTATGCCACCTGTCACGGAGCATATCAGCTCAGCATGAACGGAATGCGTCCGGATGACAGAGAGTTTGCGCCGGAATTTACCGTCTATTCTAAATATCTGTGCTACCAGACTTATGATGTGACCCCGTTTTTGAGAGAGGGAGGAAATGTCATAGGAATGCTGGTGGGGGACGGCTGGTATGACAGCGCGAACTTTAAACCGAGAAGCAGGAAGTTTAAAGCCGAACATTCTGTGTTATTTCAGATAAAGATTGATTATGAAGACGGAACGAGTGAAATGGTGCTGTCAGATGATACGGTGAAAGTTTCAGAAAGTCCGATTCGTTCATCAGATCTGTTTGCAGGTGAACTCTATGACGCACGGATGGAACAGGAAAACTGGAACTGCTGCGGATTCGATGACAGCAGCTGGAAAACCGGTATTCCATGCGGAAAAATTTACGTGAACCTGGTGGCTCAGTACGGGGAACCGGTGCGCCCGGTAAAAGAAGTGCCGGCAGTAGGAATGACAGTTAGCCCGAAAGGCGAGACGATCATTGACTTTGGACAGAACTTGGCAGGTGTTCTGCGGGTAAAAAGCAAACTGCCGGCCGGAACAAAAATGGTATTAGATCATTTTGAAACTCTTGATCAATATGGAAACTATTTCAATAATATTTTCATGTCAGAGAAAACAGGACACAAACAAAGCGATATTTATATTTCAAACGGGAAATTTACAGAATATATACCGCATTTTACATATCACGGTTTCCGCTATGTGAGAGTGACATGCGATCAGCCGGTGAGTCCGGAGGATTTCACAGCGATTGTCCTGTCTTCTGACAATGAGGATCTGGGAACTTTTGAGACGTCCAACGAAGATATAAACCGGCTTTACGAAAATACAAGATGGTCTCAGCGGTCGAATCTGTTCTCAATCCCCACGGACTGTCCGCAGAGAGAAAAAGGCGGATGGACCGGAGATATCCAGATTTATGCAAGAACAGCCATGCTCAACGAAAATGTAACCCCTTTTCTGACAAGATGGCTGCGTAATATGACCTGCAGCCAGCAGAAAAACGGAGCGATTCCCAATGTGATCCCCCTTACCGGAATCTATGAATTACTGGAGAAACTGAATCGGATCGTATACCGCAATTTTGAACCGGTGGGAGAAGCGGGATGGGGAGATGCCGCTTGTATCGTACCGTGGAGCATGTATCAGCTTACAGGAAATATCAGGATACTGAGAGAGCAGTATGACACAATGAAAAAGTGGTGCGACTATATCATCAACACTGCAAAGAAGCGTAGAGGCAAGATGAAACATCCAAAAGAAATTGACCAGTATCTGTGGAATACAGGACATCAGTACGGGGAGTGGCTCATACCGAGCCAGACAGTAGACGGAGCAGACCAAAGCGCTGCAAAACCTATCAATACTTCTGTATACTGCGCGCCAATCTTTGGATGGAATTCCTGTCGGATCATGGCAGATACAGCAGCACTCCTCGGGCATACATCAGACGAATTATACTATGATGACATTGCGTCCAGAATGAAATCTGCCATTCAAAAAGGACTGATCGATGATGATGGGAAGATGCCTCTTGATTTTATGGGCAGTTATGTGCTGGCAATCGCATTTGATCTTGCTCCTGAAAGGAAGAAAAAAAGTATCGCTGGACATTTGATCCGCAAGATAGAAGAAAACGGGGATTGTCTGGATACAGGATTCCTGACGACACCGTATCTGCTGGATGCACTCTGTAAGATCGGCAGGATGGACAAGGCATATAAAATCCTGCTCCAGACAAAGTGCCCGTCATGGCTTTATGAGGTGAAGCAGGGAGCGACAACAATCTGGGAAAATTACATTTCTTACAAGGAGGACGGGTCTCCGGTTATGACAAGCCTGAACCATTATGCCTTTGGATGCGTGGACGACTGGATGTTCCGGAAGATAAGCGGCATTGATATGGCTGCTTCCGGATTTAAGAAGATTGTGATTGCGCCGGAGACGAATAATGCGTTTACAAGTGCAAAACGTACCTATATGAGTGAGTACGGTAAAGTAGGGGCAGAGTGGAGTATGGAAGAGGGGAAATTTAAATTGAAAGTGGAGATTCCCTGTAACACAACTGCCACTGTAAAACTGCCGGATGGCAGATTGTATGAGGTGGGGAGCGGAATATATCAGTTTGAATAAAAGTATCAAAGGAAATAAAATGACAGTATTTGTGAGAACTGACCGGCAAAAGCAGACGGTCAGTTTTTCTTAATACGAAAGTTGAAAATAATACGAGGAGTTTAGGATTATGAAAAAGAAAATATTGAAGATTACCTTAAGTGTCGTTTTAATTTTGATTCTGGCTGTGGGTCTAGGTCTGGCATATTTAGTAGGGGCGGCAGGCGGTGGTGGACCGTTTGATTTTGTTTGGAAGAACAAACTGAAAAAAATGCCAGGAAACGCAGAAAAATACAGTCTGGAAAATATAGAACCGTTAGAAAACAGCCCTCTTGGAGGGAAGCGCATCTGCTACCTTGGATCATCTGTAACCTTAGGTCTGTACTCAATGGATGTTTCTTTTGCAGATTATATCTCTTACAGAAATGGCTGTGAGTATGTAAAAGAAGCCGTCAGCGGCACTACTTTAGTAGATAACGGAAAGACGTCTTATATCCAGAGGATGAAAAATAATATCGGTACAGATGAGAAATTCGATGCATTTGTCTGCCAGCTTTCCACGAATGACGCGTCGAAGGAAATGCCGATAGGAGAACTCAGCCGTTCAGAAAATTTGGAAGATTTTGATACACAGACGATAACAGGAGCAATGGAATATATCACTGTATATGCAAAGCAGACATGGAATTGTCCCGTGATCTTTTATACTGGAACAAAATATGACAGTAAACAGTATCAGCAGATGGTAGATGTATTATTTGAGCTTCAGGATAAATATGGAATAGGCGTGATCGACCTTTGGAATGACGAGGAGATGAATGACGTTTCTGAAAAAGAATATGAAGTTTATATGGCAGATCCGGTTCATCCGACGCAGGCAGGATATCTGGAATGGTGGACGCCTAAGATGGAAGAATACTTATATCAATTTTTAGAAAGATGATTATTATATTAAGTTTCGTCGGTAAACCGCTTATATATCGTTGGTGATTTGCCCTTTGGGATTATTTATAATTGAATCAAACAATGAAAGGACGGATAACGAAATGGAAAATGCAGTTACAAAAAGAGAAAAAATCAGTTATGGTTTGTATTTTATGGGACAGAATGTATTCTATGGACTGATAGGATATATGACTACATATTTTACAGATATCGGCATAACGGCAGCATTGGTTGCAATCGTGGCGCTGATCACGAAAGTGTGGGATGCCATCAACGATCCGATCTTCGGTATGATCATGGATAAGGTAAATTTTAAGAAAGGGAAATTCCTGCCGTGGCTTCAAATATCTGTCATAGCGATTCCGGTGGCGACCATTCTTCTTTTTACAATACCTACCGGGATTCCCATGATGGCTAAAATCATATGGGCAACACTTGCTTATATGTTATGGGATACAGCCTATACCCTTTGTGATGTGCCGATTTTTGGTATTGTCACCACGATGACAACGGACCAGAAGGAACGTATTTCACTAAACAGTATAGGAAGGATGTTTGTTATTTTTTCAGGTATTGTTACAGGAATTGTCCTGCCGTTGGTACGGCAGCGGTTAGGCGGCTGGGCGACAACAGTAATTGTGTTATCTCTTTTGTCAGTTGTTATGATGATTCCAATCTGTCTGTTCGCAAAGGAGAGAGTAATTGAAAAAGAAAGAGCACTGGACGAAGGGGCAGAAGATAGTTATACATTGCGAGATATGGCAGAATGTCTGCGAAAGAACAAATATTTATTGCTTTTCTTTGCGGCTCCGCTCATCAGCAGCCTGCTTAATGTTGGTGCAAATTGGGGCTTATATGTTGCCCGGTACTGCCTTGGCGGTGAAGAAGCTGCCTCATATGTTTCGATGACGGTGATTATTCCGACCTTAATCGGTGCGGTTATGGCAGTAGAATTATGCAAGAAATATGACAAATTTAAAGTCTTCTATATTTCATATGTTTTCGCTTTACTTCTGGGAATTGTAAGATTCATGGCCGGGTATGAGAATATGACGGTGTATGTGACTTTAAATGCCTTAGGAGGAATTCCGCTGGGAATAGCAGTTATACTGCAGTATCAGTTTACGCCGGACTGCTACGAGTATGGACAGTACAAGACAGGATTAAAAATGCGTGGTGTAACGTTTGCAGCGCAGACATTTTTTACAAAATTAAATGGAGCGATCGCAACAGCAGTCAGTGTGTTTGCGTTAACTTTAATCGGCTTCCGGGAAGGAGAAGGCGTTGTTCAGGCGGCAGGATTTGCCGATAAATTATGGACATTCAGCTGTCTTGGCAGCATTATCGGGGGTATTTGCACTCTGCTTATGCTTCGCCTTTACAAGCTTAATGACCATGATGTCCAGCTGATGGCAAAATGCAACAATGGTGAGATTAGCCGTGAAGAGGCAGAGTCACAGATGATCAATCAGTATTAAGAAAAGAATGGAGGACTTTTGCGATGGACAGAATAAAGGAACTGATTTCAAAAATGACGCTGGAAGAGAAGGCAAGTCTCTGCTCGGGCGCTGATAACTGGCATACGAAAGAAATCAAACGACTGAACATTCCGTCAGTTATGATGGTGGACGGCCCTCACGGACTGAGAAAGCAGGAAGGGGAAACGGATCATCTGGGATTGAATGAAAGTGTGAAGGCCGTTTGTTTCCCGGCAGCCTGTGCAACAGCCTCCAGCTTCGATGTTGACCTGATGGAACGGATGGGAGAGACGCTGGGAGCGGAGTGTCAGGCCGAGAATGTAAGCATGCTGCTTGGCCCGGCGGTGAATATTAAAAGGAGCCCGTTATGCGGGCGGAACTTTGAGTATCTGTCGGAGGATCCATATCTGGCAGGTAGGATGGCATCGGCATATATCCGCGGAGTACAGAGTCAGGGCGTGGGGACAAGCATTAAGCACTTCGCACTGAATAACCAGGAAACACTCCGTATGACGATATCTTCCGAGGTGTCAGAACGTGCGCTCAGGGAAATCTATCTGCCTGCGTTTGAGGAAGCGGTGAAAGAATCAGCTCCAAGAACCGTCATGTGTAGCTACAACAAAATAAATGGAGAATATGCTTCGGAAAACAGATATCTTCTGACAGATATCCTGAGAAAAGAATGGGGATACAAAGGCTGCGTCGTCAGTGACTGGGGCGCTGTAAATAACCGTGTGAAAGGACTGCAGGCCGGACTGGATCTGGAGATGCCTTATTCCGGAGGATACAATGACAGACAGATTGTGAAAGCAGTACAGGAGGGAAGACTGGACGAAGCTGTGCTGGATGAAGCGGTGGAGCGGGTATTGAATGTTGTGTTTGCCGGTGAAGAGCAGCATCGTCCGGAAGATATATCTGATAAGGAAACAGATCATAAAAAAGCAGCTGATATTGAGACGGAATGTGCGGTCCTGCTGGAAAATAACGGTATACTTCCGCTGAATACAGACAGAAAGGTTGCCTATATAGGGGAATTTGCCGAAAAGCCGCGGTATCAGGGCGGCGGCTCCAGCCATATCAATCCGTTCAGGGTTGTTTCGGCATTGGATGCTGCCGGAGAAAAAGGGCGTAGCGTGACTTATGCAAAAGGATTTTCTAACGAAAATGACTCGATGACGGAACAAGAGCTGGAAAAAGCGCTTCGGACTGCTGCAGAAGCAGACGTCGCGGTAATCTTTGCCGGGCTGCCTGAGATATTTGAGTCGGAAGGGTATGACAGAACATCCATGAAGCTGCCAAAATGCCAGGACCGGCTGATCGAAGAAGTGTTGAAAGTACAGCCTAATGTTGTAGTGGTACTCCACAATGGAAGTCCGGTAGAACTGCCATGGGCAGACCGGGTAAGCGCGATCCTTGAAATGTATCTAGGAGGTCAGGGCGTTGGCGAAGCCTGCGACCGGCTGTTATTCGGGGAAGCAAATCCGTCCGGCAGGCTGGCAGAGACATTCCCGTACCGGCTGGAAGATAATCCGAGCTTCCTTCATTTTCCGGGAAATGGAAAGCGGGTGTTATATGGCGAGGATATCTTTGTCGGATACCGTTATTATGATACAAAGAAGGTTCCGGTGCGGTATGCATTCGGACATGGGCTGTCTTACACGGAATTTACTTATGGGGACCTGACTTTGTCATCGGCTCAAATGACGGATGAGGATATACTGACAGTCTCTCTCAAGGTGAAAAATTCAGGAAAGACAGAAGGAAAAGAAGTCGTACAGTTGTACGTGGCTGACCTGTGCGGCATATCGGAGAGACCGGTCAAGGAATTGAAAGGATTTGCCAAAGTTCATCTCCTGCCGGGAGAGGAGAAAACGGTGTCGATGGAAATTTCGGCGAGGAATCTATCCTATTATGAAGAACGCCTTGGGGACTGGTATGCGCCATCCGGAACATATCGGATCCTGATCGGCCATGCTTCTGATGACATCCGCTTACATGCTGATGTTGTGTTTGAAACAAAGAAAAAATTGCCCCTTCGCGTAGATTTCACAACAACGTTCGGAGAATTATTGGATCATACGAAAACCGCTCCCGTTATTACGGAACTGCTGGCGCCTTTGGCAGCAGCGGCCGCATCAGCAGAAGGGATGAGTGACGAATACAAGAAGCTGGGAGAGCAAGTTATCCGGGAAATGCCGCTGAAATCTCTGCTGGGGCAGATGCCGGGAGAGCAGGTGGAACAGCTGATCGGGCAGCTGAATTGTTTACTTGCACAATAGGATAATTGAGGATGAGGTAGCGGTAAATGGTATTCGTAATATGGCAGAAGAGATTGTGTTGAAAGAATTGATTTACAGGTAAACAAAGAGCTGAAATCTTAAGTTTGGTAGGTAAAATGATGAAATTCCGTAAATGATTTTATGAGGCAAATCCATTATACTCGAATTACAGTGTACACAATGAAAAAAGGAAGGAGCTTGGAAAACGGCAATATGAATCAGATTTACGCAGCAAAAACAAATCATATCACGAATCCGGTGGGATTTTTACTGAATCCGGTGGTTTTTTCGTGGAAGGTCAGAGAATGCAGGGGAAAGAACCAGAGATGTGCCAGAATCCTTGTGGCAAAGGATGAAACCTTCGCGGATGTTCTTTGGGACACCGGGGAGGCAAAGCTCGACAGTCTGGCTGTAAAAGCGGAGATGAATCTGGAGCCTTGTACCAGATATTACTGGAAGGTAATCGTTACTACGGACGCAGACGAAGTGCTGGAGTCCGACGTACAGTTCTTTGAGACGGCAAAGAGGGACGAGCCGTGGGTGGGAAAATGGATTACCTGCGACAGCAGGATGGAACGCCATCCCATTTTCTCAAAGCGAATCATTCCCCGTGGAAAGGTAAAAAAAGCCCGTCTCTATCTCTGCGGACTGGGGCTTTATGAGGCATATTTTACGGATGGAGAGAAAACCGAAACAGATATTTTAAAATCCGCGAAAATTGGGGAAGAATATCTGACCCCGTACTGCAATAACTACAATCAGTGGTTACAGTATCAGACGTATGATGTGACCGCGCAGATGCAGCGCGAAGGTGTGTTGTCCGTTCTTTTGGGGAATGGGTGGTACAAAGGGAGGTTCGGGCTCAATCAGACAGAACAGAAAGGATTTTACGGCGACGAGTGGAAACTGCTGGTAGAGGTGCATCTGGAATATGAGGATGGCACACAAGAGATAATCGGCACGGATGACACATGGGAAGTGACAAGGAGCAATCTGTTTTTTTCCAATATATATGACGGGGAGAAACGGGATGATACCTTGGAACCTGTCGAACCTGTCAGCGCGCAGCTTGCGGAGGCGCCGCAGGGGCGACTGACGGAGCGGCTGTCCCTTCCGGTGACTGTGCATGAACAGTTTACACCGAAGGAACTGATTCACACCCCGAAGGATGAATGGGTGTTTGACTTAGGGCAGGAGATTACCGGGATTTTCAAACTTCATGTCCATGAGCCGAAAGGAAAAGAAATCAGAATCCAGACAGGCGAAATCCTGCAGGACGGATGTTTTTATAACGAAAACTTAAGAACCGCTTTGTCGGAATATGTGTATATCTCTGACGGGGAAGAAAAAGACATTGTTCCGCATTTTACATTTTACGGATACCGGTATGTAAAAATCAGCGGGGTAACCAATGTCTCCTGTGAAGATTTTACGGGAATGGCACTCTACAGTGATTACGAAGGTACCGGTAGTATACAGACAGGAAATGAACTGGTAAATCAGTTGATTTCCAATGTGGAATGGGGCATGAAGGATAATTTCTTAGATGTGCCGACAGACTGTCCGCAGAGAGATGAGCGCATGGGATGGACAGGCGACACACAGGTGTTTTCGGGTACGGCATGTTATCTGGCGGATACCTATGCATTTTACAGAAAATATCTGTACGATTTGTATAAGGAACAGCTGATTGCCGGAGGGATGGTTCCGGAGGTGGTGCCGACCTTCGGTCCGTCGAAATGTTCCTGTGCATGGGGCGATGCGGCCTGTATCGTTCCGTGGAATGTCTATCTGTTCAGCGGGGATGCTGCCATATTGGAACAGCAGTTTGACAGTATGAAGGCTTGGGTGGACTATATCCGTAAGGTGGACGGAGAGCACCACGGATGGAGACATTCCTTCCATTACGGAGACTGGCTGGCGCTTGACCGGGTGGGAGCCGCGGCGGGAAATGTATACGGAGCGACCGATGAAGGCTATATTGCGGATATTTATTATGCGGCAAGCGCGGAGCTTACAGCGAAGGCAGCGGCGGTTCTCGGGCGAAAGGAAGAGGAAAAACAATATCGGGAAATCGCCGAAAAACAATGGCGTGTGGTAAAAGAAGAATATTTTACCCCGACCGGAAGATGCGCGGAAAAGACACAGACGGGTCTTCTGCTGGCTCTGAAATATCATTTGTCAGAGGACGAAGAGCTGACCAGAGAGATGTTAAAGAAACTTTTCCGCGAGAGCAGAAACAAATTGAATACCGGATTTGTGGGAACCTCTCTTTTGTGCAATGTGTTGACCGATAACGGAATGACGGATACCGCCTACCGCCTGCTTTTGAACGAGGAGTATCCGGGGTGGCTGCACGAAGTGAAACTGGGAGCCACCACAGTCTGGGAACGATGGAATTCACTGGATGAAGACGGTAAGATATCCAGTACCGGAATGAACAGTCTCAACCATTATTCTTACGGGGCGATTCTGGAATGGATGTTCCGCCATGTGGGAGGAATCCATCTTTTGGAAGAATCTCCGGGAGGAAGAAGGATTGCAATTTGTCCGAATGTCCATTATGATTTGAGAAGGGCAGAGGCAGTGTATGATTCGGCCGTCGGACAGTATGCATGCAGCTGGGAAATTATGGAGGATAACAGGATTAGAATCAAAATTACGATTCCGTTTGGCGGAGAAGGCGAGGTGCGATTGCCGCATGCTCCGGAGATTCTGTTTGAAGATAAGACAAATCCACTATTCGCAACAGTGGTGAACGGTATTTGTTATATCACTGCAGGAAACTATGAAGTCGTATATGAGGCAACTGAGAAGTTAAAGAAAATATACAGCGTGGAGTCAAAGCTGGAAGATTTGCTGAACCATCCGCAGATACGGGCATTTTTGTCGACGATGACCGAGGTGGATATGATACCGGATGCGGTCTATGGACTGTCGTTTCGACAGGTGGCGGAGATGTTTTCCGGACCGATGGATGAAGGGCAGACAGAGATGTTGAATACAGCATTATCACAATATTAACGAGGAGAGAACAAATGAGTGAGAAGAGTAAAAAACAAAAGGTTAGTATCGTGGAAAAAATGGGCTTATTTATGGTATGTGCGGGAAATATTCCACTGATGGGATTATTGTCAGGATTCTTTATGATTTACTATACGAATGTGGTTGGTCTGGAACCGGCAGCACTGGCGACCCTGTTTTTAATATCCAAGGTGGTGGATGGAATCAGCGACCCGATTATGGGATATTTTCTGGACAAATTTCCGGTAACAAAAATGGGAAAATTTCGCCCTATGATTATTCTGGGAACAATCATCTGTGTTATAAATTATATTTTACTGTGGTTTGGCGCAGTCTGGATTCCGGTCGGAAAATATGTGATTGTGTATGTGACGTATCTGCTGCTGGGCTGGACGTTTGATATTATGGATATCTCCAAGAACAGTTTGCTCCCGGTCATGAGCGCGGATGACAAGGAGAGAAACAGTTTGTCACTTTTCAACGCGTTGGGAACAATGATAGGTAGCGCGGTACTGGCTGTGGCAGCACCGATTCTTGTGGCGGAAGGAACGTTACAGAACTATTACGTGTTAATTTTCGGTTCCATGGCCATGGTGTTGGTTTTATCTATTGCAGGGGCTCTTTGTGTAAAGGAAAGAGTAGCTTTTGAAGGAAAAAAAGAAGAAAGTTATACATTCAGGGAATTGTTACAGTTTTTGCGGTATAAACCTGTCTGGGCACTGTTTTTAGTGGCACTGGTAGTCGGGGTGGGCAGTAATATAGCAGGAGGAGCCGGCGCTTATTTTTACACATATATATTGGGTGATATGACGCTTATGTCAGGGGTGTCACTTGTTTCAATGATAACTGCTCTGGTGGGAATTTTCCTTGGACCAATTCTGGCAAACCGGTTTGGAAAGAAACAGATTTTTGTAATGGCAATCGTCGTATCCATCCTGTTTTCCGCACTGCGTTTGATTGATGTGAGATCTATGCTTTTGATCTATATTAGTACAGTGGCAGGAGGTGTGGCAGGCGGATGTATAGCACCGCTGACAACCAGTATACAGGCAGATAATACTACTTACGTGCAGTATAAAACCGGAAAACGTGCAGAAGCGGCGATCGCATCGCTTACATCTTTTATTACAAAAGTGGCGCAGGGACTCGGAGGAGCGATTCCGGGGTATGTATTGGCAGCTACAGGTTTTGTTACCGGCTCGGTTGCCCAGCCGGAGAGTATCAATACAGGAATTATCCTCTGCGTACTGATACTTCCGACTATCCTGACTGCCGCAGGGGCGATTCTTTTTGGTACACAGTATACGTTGGATAAAAAAGCAGTAGAGGAAATGCACACGGCAATCGCAGCGCGCAGCAATAAGTAACATATTGAAGGAGAATGCGATGGAACTGTCAAGATTAAAAGTAAACAACCACAGCGACGGATAACACCGGTGATACCGCCACCGCCACATCCTCCTTTGAAACAGGTTTTATGAAAAGGGAGTGGAGTGCGCAGTGTTGTTTGAAACGAGAATTGAGTATGAAGACGGCACATTTGAGACAGTTCTCTCTGACGATAAGTTGAAAGTTGCCGATGGTACAGTATGGTGAACCTGTGCGGCCGGTGAAAGAAGTGGAGGCGGTCGGTATGGAGGTAAGCCCAAAGGGAGAGACCATTATCGATTTCGGTCAGAATCTGGCAGGTGTACTGCGGGTAAAGGTGGATTTGCCCGCAGGAACAAAGTTGATACTAGATCACTTTGAGACCAAGGATTCTCAGGGGAATTATTTTAATAATATAGCTGGTGCTGACATGACAGGTCATACACAGACGGATGTATATATATCTAACGGGAAACCCGCAGAGTACAGACCGCATTTTACATATCATGGTTTCCGCTATGTGAGAGTGATATGTGATGCTCCGGTAAAGCCGGAAGATTTTACGGCAGTGGCGCACGCAGGACAATTTTGGGCAAGAGATAAGGAGGAAAAGAACATATGAAAATTCTGGCAATGATAATGCTCGTGCTGCTCATTTTAGCAGTCGGCTTTGTGGGGTATGTTTATAAGAAAAATGCGATGTTTCTGCCGGCACTGTTTGGCATCGGCGGTTTTCCGAATATAAAAAAGAAAGATTATTATCAGGCAGACGGAACATTCCGGAAAGCGGAAAAAGATGATAAAATGGCATTTTTTATGCAGCATCCGGTGTTTGGCGGCTATAAGCATATGTTTTTTAATGTTGAGGATAACGTGTTAAAAGCGATTGCCCCGGCAAAATATGCAGATTTTCTAAAAGCGCAGGGCAGAAGTGATCAGATGGAAAATGCACTGGAGGCTTTTAATTACCTGACCCGGCTTGTGGAAAGTGGAGAGGCGCAGTTGATTTCCGATATTAACTCGAAAGAAATGATAGAACAGAATCCATATCAGTCTCATTTGACCGGAATGTTTTACAAAGGAAAGCAAGGAAAACCGTTGGCGGTGGTCGTTCCCGGAGGTGGATTTATCAGTAATGTGACGGACTGCGAGGGATATCCCGTGGCAATGAAATTACACAAGTTGGGGTACTCCGTATTGGTAATCAGTTACCCGATTGGCAAACAGCTGGGAGAAACGGAACATGAAAAACAGGGGCAGGCAGCGGTCAGGGAGCTGGTGCAGGTAATCCGTTATCTGAAGGAGCATGAGCAGGAACTGTCTGTGGATATGGATGACTATGCGATATTCGGTTTCTCGGCAGGCGGCATGATGACTACGGCATATTCCTTCGCAAATTACGAGGACTGCTGTCACAAAGTAAAACTGCCGAGACCGAAAGTGATTTTCCCGATGTATGGTCTGGACTGGAATGTGAAAGCGCTTGAGCAGGATAAGGGACTGGCGGTATTTTCCATCGCAGGGCGCGAGGATGAATACGGATTCGGAAATGTAGAGAAGAGACTTCCGCAATTGAAATCCGTGTTGGGTGAGGACAATGTGTCTGTACGGATTTACGATAATCTCGGACATGGATTTGGTATTGGTTCCAATACCATAGTACCTCATTGGTTTGAAGAGGCAGTGGAATTCTGGGAGGCACATCGGAAATAATTTTTTCAAGAACAGGAAGAGTGAATTTTGAGAGGTCAAGTGTTTTATAAAATTATAAAACATCTGACCTTTTTTAAAGATGTTGGGGTCAAAAGCCCCCAACTATGATGCCTACGGATTGTTCCGTGCTTTG
>OCPP01000510.1_pt1 | contig 27982 bp, 32 predicted proteins | sample 1538211 | NCBI WGS metagenome assembly OCPP01 (sample SAMEA2580193, study PRJEB22360) | human gut metagenome | biome: human gut; feature: human-associated habitat; material: faeces | place: Denmark | collected 2008/2010
TGTAAGCGAGTTAATTGATTTATTATTATTATCTATAGTCTTTTTTAAGATATTTATTTCAGTATCATACTCTAAAGGATCTTGAGATTTTATATAATTATTTATTAAAGATTTATCTAAAGATATATCATAAAAGGTATTTAGTAAAGTGTTTTCAACATCTAATATTTTTAAAAATCCACAATCACATTTGCCGCCATTCTTTTTATTTGAACACCTAAAATACAGGGTTCTTGTCCCATCTTTTCTTTTGTGTCCAGGAGCAACAAACATGCCACTACCACATTTACATTTAACTAAATGACTTAAAAATGTTAGATGACTAACTCGGGGCTTAGCTTCGGTAAACCTTGAATTAATTTTAGTATAAGCTTCAATCCATTCATTAGAAGTAACAATTCCTTTATGAAGAGAAATACTTGCAATCATACTAGTAGAGTTAGTAAGTTTTTTACCATTTTTTCTAGGGCGTCTATTATAAGTTAAATAACCATTACCATTTTCAACACCAAAAATATTATATCCAATGGACTTTAGAAAAAGAGAACCTTGCTCATCACTTATCATATAAGTTGGGTTTTTTAATATATTACTTATTGTTTTTGAACTAATATTAACTTCATTAGCTATTTGATAAGTCGTATATCCTTTAGATGCCATATAGAAAACATTTTTTATAAGTGGTATATATTCTTCAATTACTTCTAAATAAACTGCAGATTTACCACCTTCAATCACTTTTACGCTTCTATATCCTGTAGGTGGAGTACCACCACTCCAACGACCTAATTTTGCTAATTCAAACATATTATCTTTAACTCTTTGAGCAATATTGGCTCTTTCCATTTCTGCTATAGATGAAATCATAGACATCATCATACGACCTGCAGGAGTATTAGCATCAAATCCTTCGGTTACAGATACCAGTTCAATGTCATTTAATTTAAGTTTTTCAAACATAGTTAAAAAGTCTAAAGTATTCCTACTTATTCTATCAATCTTATAAGCTGCAATAATATCAAATTGTTTATGCTCTGCTAATTGCATCATTCTTTTAAAAGCTGGTCTATTAGTATTACCACCACTAAAGCCTTCATCTTCAAAAATTTCAAAAGTGCATTGATCATATTGTCTTAAAAAATATTCTTTACAAATATTGATTTGATTCTTAATAGATTCTCCAGTATCAGTTTCTTTAGATTTTCTTGAATAGATTGCAATTTTTTTCATAATAGCCTCCTTTATTTAATCTTATGCCACTAAATATATCAATAAATACATCTAATTAAATTTATTTTTATAAGTTTCGTATTCAGCAAATTTATGTATCATATCAGAAATTAATTTTAATGTATTTTCATCATGTACTTTTAATAGAGAATTGAGAATATCTTTTTTTACGGCATTATTGTCATCGATAAATTCATTTATTATATTTTTTATTTCATTTTCTTTATTTAAATCGATATACATATCTCCAATGCCATACTTCAACCAATCTTTATTAATATTGAATTTAGAGCAAATTTCATAGATATTTCTATCAGTTAGATTCACACTTCCGTTTTCAATATTACTTATATTAGAGTTGCTTACTTTTATAGCATCACCAAATTCTTTTTGTGTTAATTTTAAATCTTTTCTTAATAGTTTTATTCTGTTTTTCATATATTACCTCAATATAGCATAAAAAGTTATGCTTATAACATAACTTTTTATATTAGACATTATTCTTCAGAGCTATTTTCTTCGGCTTGGGCTAATTTTTCAACCATCTTAACAACTAATTCCCAACTATCTCTATCTTTTAGTTGTAGCATACCTTTAATGATTCGCTTTTTAAATTCATCATTTTCAGCGCTGAATTTTCCAACAAGGTAAAGGAATTCTTCATCTGAACTCATTTTATGAATCATTTCTCCTTCACCATGTAAAAGCCAATTTTTATTAATATCAAATTCTCTACATATATCGTTTATAGCTCTATCTGTAACCGTTCTAACTCTATTTTCATAACAAGCTATTTGACTTGCAGATAGATGAATTCTTTTCCCAAATTCTCCTTGAGATAATGAATTTGATTGGCGTATTAATTTTATTCTATCACTTATATCATTCATAATTCAACCTCCTAAAGATATGATAAATGAAATGTATTTGCTTTGCAATAAAATTATACAAAATAAATAAAAAACAATAAAATATATTGCAAAGTTTAAAATAATAATGTAATCTATATCTATAGTATTTACAAAGTAAATTAAAATTACAAAAATAAATTGCAAAGTTTAAGGAGGAGCATATGAGTGCTATCATAAATGAAAATTCAAATATGAATATGTCAATAAAAGAAAAGCAAGAGATGTTATTTAAAATGTTTGATTTAATGGGGATTTTACCAAAAGGAAGTAAAGACAAAATTGAAGGAATAATTATAGGTCTAAATCTAAGAGAAAACTTAGAACATAGTAACCAAAATTTAAAAAATGCATAGTATATAACATTAATAAAAGAGGGGGAGAACAGTTGGCTGGACAAATAAAAAAAGTTAGAGTTCATATGACACCAAATACATCCAAAAATTTTACTGCTGTTATGTTAGAACTTTACGATAAGTATAAAGATACAGATTTCTTTGACAAGATGAATAGAGAAAAAGAAATTAATAGAGATGCAGAAAAGATAACTAATAGATAAGAAAGTTATTTCTAATGATGGACAGGCTAAATTGCCTTTAAAAGAAATAAACATAACATAATATAACTTATGATTATTAATTTAAAATAAAAATATTCAAAAAGGGAGGAATAACATGCGAGATGTTATAGCGATTAGAGAAGATATTACAAGAGATACCAATATATCACCAGAAGAATATAGAGTATACTCATATCTTAGATTATTAGAAAAAGATGAACCAATTGATGTAGATTAAATAGCGAAAGAATTAATCTTAGATATAAACCAAGTGATGAAATGCATTATTAGATTAGCAGAATTAAGGAAAAGACTAGAAACGGAAATAAATAGAGAACAAAGAGATAGATACGAAACGTATAAAACTCAAAATAATTTATAGGAAGGAAGATGTAAAATGACAAAAACAAATGAGCTTAAGCTTGCGATATTAGAAGAAATTTTAAAAGAACTTAATGAGTTATATAACCGTACAGTTGAAATTGAAAATAAAGAAATAAAGTTAAATGCAATAGAGATTTTAGATACAACTAGGACAATTATTACAGATTTAATGGAACAGGCTGAGTGTAGGTTTATAAAATTTAACACCAAAGGTAAAGAAAAGGGAGTTCTTAATTACTTGCCAGCAACATTTATGGAAGGTGTTTTAACATCTGAATTTATTGAACAAATTACAAAAGAAGTTATTAAGAATATGAAAGAGTATTCTTCTAATTTTAAGGAGTTACCGATAGGAAATAAGATTGAACCAGATAGTGAAGTTATAAGTAAAGCTGGAAATAGTGAGGTTAGCACAATAAAGGATACCTTAATAGAAGCAGTAGAAAACAATGAAAAAGCTATGGAAAAAATTAAAGAAGCTATGAATTTAATTCGCGAAAATATAAATATGATAATGAACCAAGGAAGCATGAATAGATTTGCTACAGCTGCATTGGAAGACTTAATGAGTTCTGAAAGACAATTGTTAGACAGATTAGTATATTTAAGAATTGCTAACGACAAGCTAACAAGATAACTTAAAGTAGATAAAGCGGCAATAAGCTCATGAAAATATATATCTGTATGTTGATAGGAGTGTTTAGTTTCTAAACTAGTTAAAAACTCATCACTAAATCTATCAAATGCTACAAATATATTATCAATACGTAGATCTTCAACTTCTGAAAGGGAAGAATAGTAAAAAGCTTTAAGTGAGTATGTAGCAGAAATGGCTTTACCTAAAATTATTCCAGCTACAAGTTCTTTACGTTCTTCTCTATATTCTTTAGTAAGTTTATTATATTTAGTCTCATGAGTATCTTTACATTCAGAAAATAATACTTTATGAGCATTACATGAAGTATAATATATATCTTTTAAATATTGTGAGATAATATCTGTATTTCTAGATTGAGACATTTGAGAACCTCCTTTCTTTTATGGATTTTTTATATATTTTCTGCAAGAATATTATACCATAAATTTCATTAAAGTGAATAAAAAGGAGAAAAGTGTTGAATTTAAGGGAAAATTTAAAAAGAGAAATGAAAACAAAAGGAATAACAATTAAAGAGTTATCTAAAATGACAGGAGTATCTGTTGGTACTATTTCAGAGATTGCTACAGGGAAAGAGAATAATCCTAAATTAAAAACAGTAATAAATATATCTAATGCTTTAAATATATCATTAAATGAGTTAATAGGAATATAAAAAAGAAAGTTAAGAAGTGAATAATATGAGAAAGAACAAAAATAAATCAATGCTTGATAAAGCAATTAAATATTGGGGAAAAGATGACATAGTAACAAAAATGTTAATGAATAGAGAAAAGGAAAAGTGGAACAAGCAGTACAACCACCAATTAACTTAAATAAAAAAAGAACACATCACATTTTTTAGGGAACAATTATGTGATGTGTTTGGAAAGGTTAAAAAGTCAAATATATAAAATATTCGACAAAATTTGTATTTAACTTAATTTAGCAGAGATAGCTTTTTTTATAAATTAAGTAACAGTTTAAATTAAATAAGGATTTAAAATAAATAAGGGTTTAAATGAATTATACAGTAAATTTATATATATGTCAAATATATCCTATTATTTTTTTACTTTTTTAGACATAAAAGGACTTTTAGGGGGCTTGTAATAGGTACTATATTTAGTTACAAGAAAAGAAAATTAAAAATAATTATACAAGATATTAGAAGAAAGGATAAGTTATGTTTTATAGAACTAAGAAGCAGAAATTAAAGAAGATGAAAAATGTAAAAGCTATAGAATCTTTAGAGATATTAAAAGTAGCAACTTATCCTATATATGATGATAAACAAAGGACAAGAACTAGGAAACAAAAGAAGAAGCAATCAAGAAAAGAGCAAAAAGATTGGAATGATAAGAATGCTAAAGAGTATTTTTTTGCGAAAGCACATTGTAACTTTGATACTTCAGATTATGTATGGCATATAACATGCAATGATGAACATAGACCAAAGAAAGAAGAAGAAGCAAGAAAAATATTCAGAAACCTAATAATAAAAGTTAATAGAGAAAGAAGAAAAAGGGGGTTAGAAAGAGCAAAATATATGGCAGTAATTGAATATGGAGAAACAGGGAAAATACACTGGCATATTCTTATTGATGGAGAGTTGCATAGAGATATACTTGAAACTTTTTGGAATAAAGGGACTTCAAATGTAGATAGATTGCAACAAGATGAAGAAGGAATAAGAAAGTTATGTAAGTATATGTTAAAAGACCCTAAAGGGAAAAAGAGATATATACCATCAAGAGGTAATTTGGTAGAGCCACCAGATCCTATTATAAACGATAATAAATTCTCGAAAAGAGAAATGATAAAAATGGCAACTAACCAACCTACTAAGGAAGAAATAGAAAAATGGTATCCAGGATATATACTAACTAAGTTTGATATAAAAATTGATGAAGATTATGGAGGAGTATACATGAATATTGAAATGAGAAGATATATTAAAAATAATATTAATAATATAGATAAAAATAAAAAGAAGGAGTGATAAAAATGAGTGAAGCGCAAGAGCAAAGAGCATTATTTCAATGGGCTGGATTAGCAGAGCAACAATATCCAGAACTTAAATTATTACATCATATACCTAATGGAGGGAAAAGAGATGTAAAAACTGCAGCAAACTTAAAAAAAGAAGGAGTTAAGGCAGGGGTACCTGATATATGTCTACCAGTAGCAAGAGGACAATATCATGGATTGTATATAGAACTTAAACAACCTAAGAAGGGTAAATTGCAGAAAAATCAAAAAGAATGGTTGCATGCATTAGAGAAACAGGGATATTCGGCTAAGGTATGTTATGGCTGGCTTGAAGCAAGAGAAGTTATAGAAATTTATTTATCTTTAAATTGTTTAGAATTATTAAGGTAGAAGAAAAAAACTACATATATAGATAATTTACTCTACCATTTAAAGGGGGTGAAGAAATAAAAGTTGAATATATAGAATATTTAATAGGTCTTGATATAAGTGGACAAGCTTTTAGAATTTTATTAGCTTTAAATACAAAAGAATATACTCAATCACAGATACAAGAAAATTTAAATATACAAGATAAAGCACAAGTTAATAAATTATTTAAAGATTTAAGTTATAGAGGATTAATAGAAATAACAAGAATTGAAGGTAGAAATAAGTTTTATAGAGCTATAACAAATGTTAAAAGATTAAGAGTTAATATAGCAGGTCAACAAAGAATGTTTTAAATAAGAGGTGAGAAATAACATAGAGATAATATTTAAGTATGTGGACAAAGAAAGTAGAAAAGAATGTGAAAAGAGATTTAATAATTATGATGAATTTGGGTTATGGTGTGCTAACAATATATTAGACATAGAACCTAAAGATTTAATTATAGAAGAGGATTAAGGAGTAAATATTATGGCAGATATAAAGTTTAAGATTTATGACAAGAACAGAAAAAGGCTTTTAAGTGGTACAGGATATAGCATAACAGGAGATGGAGAAGTACAAACATTTAATAGCAGAGGATTACCAGAAGGAACAGTTAATAATAGACACTTAAAACCAGTTTTATATTCTGGAAAGAAAGATATTACAGGCAGAGATATTTATGAAGGGTTTATAGTTGAGAGAAAAGGAACAGTACCAGGAGATGAAGATATAACAGGAGTAGTTGTTTTAGATGAATGTTTATGGTGGATTAAAAATAAAGAAGAGAAAAGAGCGGTTACATTATTTTCTGAAACAGCAGAGGACAGAATTATAGGAAGCATATATGAAGAGAATAGATTATATTAAAAATATTAAGAAAGGCTCTTTGGATTAATTGCTTAAATTTTAGTAGGATTACAAGGAAGCTAAAGTTAAGAGAGTGATTATAGAGAAGAGGTTATCCTCTTCTCTAACAAAGTAAGGTGAGAAACTATGAAAAGATTAGATAAAAAAGAGAATTTTACTTGTAATAAGTTAAAAAGCTTAATAGAAGTTAAGAAAATTAAAAGTGAAGATATAGTAAAAATAATAGATGAAAAGTCAAGTGATAAAGTTAAAAGAATATGCCCTTTAACAATAAATAGAATGAATGAAATAATAAAAGGAAGTTGTCCAACTGTTTTAGAGTGTATTCTTATAGCTCAAGCATTAGAAAAAGGAATAGGATATTTTTATTATAATGGGTATCAAGCTTATTAGTAACAATTTGAGATTATTGTAAGTTAGATTGAGGAAAGATAGAATATTAAGCGGTAGTAGCAATATTTGTTATACTGCTGATAAAAGAATAAAAATTGATATTTAATACTGAAAAATACATTAGGAAGTGAGAGTATGGATTATGAAAAAAGATATCCAGAAGAAGTAAAGATATTAAATGATATATATGCAAGATATGGTAATTTAACAGAAGATGATATATCTGGAGCATTTAAATTACAAAAGGACGCATTACAAGCTTATTTTAGATGGTGTGCGATTAAGTATGATATAAAGAAAGATTTAAGAAGTGTATAAGGAGTAAAAAATGAGTAAAGAGATCAATACAAAGAAATTAATAGAGCTAGTAAGCAAAGGAACTGCAGAAGAGGTAATTAAGATATTAACAGATAATAAGTTAGTTAAGGTAGCAGAAACAAATGGTAAAAAGGAATTAAGTTATTATAAGAAAGTTGAAATATTATTATACAACTATGAGAATTTAAAAGAGGCTATAAAACAAAAAGAAGAAGATATAGAAAACTTAGAAAAGTATGGACTTAAAGAGAAGAGTTGTAGTGTAGTTGTTTATTCTAGTGCAGGAGGAAATCCAGAAGCAGATAGATATTTAGAATTAAAGAATAGATATATTATAGAAAAGTTAGAGATAGAAAGAGATTTTAAAAGAATAGATAATGCATTAGATAAGATAAGGAAAGATAGTTACTTTGATATAATACAATTAAAGTATCTAAATACAGAAGAGGATAGAGTTAAAACAGACAACGAATTAGTTGAGATATTAGATAAAGAAAGAATAACTATTATTAGAAATAGAAAAAGATTAATAAATAAATTAACAACTATATTATTCCCTCAAAATGTAAGGGATTTATTATAAAATGATACAAAATATGATACAAAACATGATACTTTGCATGATATTGAAATGATACTTTTTCCATGCTAGTATGATAGTGTAGAAAAATTAGGTGAGCGTGATATTTTTCTAGCTGGATGTGATGAATCCTCCTTAATTTAGATATTAAAGCAAAGCACTTGGTAGAAATACTAGGTGCTTTTATTTTTGGAAAGGAGAAAGATGTGGAAGTTAAATGTGATATATGTGATGTTGAATTTGAAATTGATAATTCAAAAATGAAAGTTAAAAATGTTAATGATATAGAAGTTAACTATTTTGAATGTCATAAATGTAATCATAAGTATATAACATCTTGTTATGATAATTATGTATTAAGAGAACAAAATAAACTTAAGAAGCTAAACGAAAAGATATCTGCAACAACCAATGGAAAAGAAAGGGAAAAGCTTATGATTAAATCTCAAAAGTTATTAAAGCATTTAAAAACCCATTCTGATAGATTGAAAATGGATATAGAAAAGCAATGGATTCTTTAAAGTTAGAAAAATGGATTAAAGAATTAATTGCTAAGGATGAGCTTTGGAGATTTTATAAGAGTAAATATTGGGCAGGTAATAAAGATACAAAAGGTTTGAAGAATGAAATTCTTGAAGAGCAGCATTATGAATGTCAAGAATGTTTGAAGGAAGGTAAGATAACTAAGGCTGATACAGTTCATCATGTTCAGTTTGTTAGGAAGTATCCAAGGTTAGCTTTGAGTAAACATTATACTTATAAAGGAAAACAGTATAAGAACTTAGTTGCTGTATGTGCAGCTTGTCATAATAGACTACATCCTGAAAAGCACTTTTGCAAGAAGAAAGCTACACCATTAACAGAAGAACGATGGTAAAGTACCCCCTACCTCCCTATACCCTATTTTTTTATGGGGGACTAGCACCGGAAAGGGGGTTATAGTATTTAGCCAGAAAGCTTCGCGCACATATGAGGGGGGGTATCATATAAAAAGTGGCTACTTTTCATATTTTATTAAGTAGCTTTAAAGCATTTAAAATACTGGCTTTGAATAGAAAATTTTTTTAGTGAAAATAAATAAAAAATGTCCTATATTTTTTAGTGAAAAATATTAAAAAATATAGAAAAAGGACAAAAAACATTATAAAAAAGGGTAATTTTTAGGGTAAAAAGGGACATTTTTAGCCATAAAAAGTAGCCAAAATATACTATAAAAAAGTGGACAATTTTACTTAGTTAGGAGGTGGTTTTTATAAGCAAAAAGTGTAAAGATGAAATTTATGAAAAAGCAGGCAATGACTATGTTTCAGGGATGACTTATCAAAAATTATCAGAGAAATATAATGTATCAATAAGTACCATAAAAACATGGCGAAAAAAGTTCAATTGGTCAAGAGAAGATATGGCAATTTTAGAAAAGAGGACAAAAGTGACCACTAAAGGGTCAGATTTGGCTAAGCAGAAAGTAGTTAAGAACAAGAAAAAAGTTACTAAAAAATCTAGTATATCCAAAAAGAAAACTGCTCTTTTGGCTTATAAAATATCAACTCCAGAAGAAAGCAAAGCTATTAGAGAAGATCTATTGAACCAATTAAAAAATAATGGAGCTGAAGGACTTTTTTATACAGATTTAGTTGATGTATATATGAATTTACATATAGCAAAAAATGAACTATTTGCTGATCTTGAAAAAAGAGGAGTAGTCGTTGAGTGGAAAAATGGTAAGCAAGTTACTACCAAAAGAAATGATAGTTTAGATGGAGTTAATAAAACTGTAACATTAATGGTAAATCTATTAACTAAATTAGGATTAGATATTCCTGAAAATAAAAATATTAATCCAGGTAAGGATGAAGATGATGAAGCATTATAGTAAATACATAAATCCTTATATGGAAAAAATATTAAATAATGAGATAGAGCATTGTAAAGAGCAAGAAGATATGATAAACAACATAGTCATACCAGTTCTTGAAAGGGAAGATGTTTATATTGATAAAAAGAAAATTGAAGAAGGTTTATCATTACAGAAGTACTTTCCATATAAATTAATTGAATGGGAGGTATTTTTATTTTCTCTAATAGTTGGAGTATTTAAAACAGATGGAGATATATTCTTTAAAGAAATTAGAATAGTCGTAGGAAGAGGGAGTGGAAAAAATGGCTTTATATCGTTTTTATCATTCTATTTCTTAAGTCCATATCATGGCATTAAAGGTTATAACATTGATTTACTTGCTAATACAGAAAATCAAGCTAAAACAACATTTAATGATGTTTATGAAATAATAAAAGAACCAGTTAATAAGAGTTTTGAGAATATATTAAAGAAAAATTTTCATGCAACGAAAACAGAGATTACAGGAATAAAAACCAAGTCAGTATTAAGGTTTAATACTTCAAGTAAAAGAGGTAAAGATAGTAAAAGAACTGGTTGTGTTATTTATGATGAAAAGCATGAGTATGAAGATACTACTAATGTTAATACTTTAGCGTCAGGATTAGGGAAGGTATGGCATGGCAGAGAAATAACTATAACCACTAATGGTCATGTTAGAGGTGGTTTATTAGATAGGGAACTAGATCAAAATAAAGATATATTAAAAGAGTATAATTCACTTAATAGAACTTTAGTATTTTGGTGCAGAATAGAGGAAGAAAGTGAATGGGATAAACCAGATAAATGGATTAAAGCTATACCATCTATTAATGATTTTCCAAGTTTAAAAAGCACTATAGAAAAAGAAGTATTGGATATGCCATATAAATTAGATTATTTTCCAGAGTTTATGGCAAAGAGAATGAATTTTCCTATAGGCAATAAAGATTTGGAAGTTGCCACATGGGATGATATTTTAGCAACTAATAAAAAAATGATTAATTTAGAAGGTATGGAGTGTGTTGGTGGTGTTGACTTTGCTATGACTAATGACTTTGTAAGTGTTTGTTTAGTATTTAGAACTAATGGAAAGTATTATGTTCTTCAGCATACTTTTGTATGTACTCATTCAAGAGACTTAAAGGGGATTAAAGCACCTTTAAATGACTGGGCAGAAAAAGGGCATTTGACATTTATAGAAGATGTTGAAGTAGCAGCTCATTTAGTAACAGATTGGTTTTTGAAAATGGGAACTAAATATAAGATTAAGAAAATAGGAATTGACCATTTTAGATTTTCATTTTTAAATAGCGAATTTAAGAAAATAGGATTTGATGCATATGAAAAGAAAAATATTAAAAGAATTAGACCTAGCGATATTATGATGATTGCTCCAATAATTAACTCGATATTTATAAATCATAATTTTGTTTGGGGAGATGTACCTATACTTAGATGGTTTACTAATAATACTAAAAAGATAGTTCAAAATGGAAATGTTAGTTATGGAAAGATAGAACCTAACTATAGAAAAACAGATGGATTTATGGCTTTAGTTAATGCTGTTATCCTTGCACAAGAATTAAAAGAAAAGAAAAAAGCTAATCCTAAGGCATTTAAAGTTATTAAATTTAATTAAAGGGAAAGTGGGTGAAATTAGTGAAATTAGTAGATTATATAAAATCATATATTAACCCAAAAAAGAATTCTAAAGCTGTTGATGTAGAATCTATTGAAGATAGTGATATAGATATTGATGTTTTAAGACAAGAAATTTATTTTAAAGAATTAGCTTTATATACAGCTATTAGTTACATTGCGAATGCAATATCTAAATGTGAAATAAAAACATATGTTAATCATGAAGAAGTTCAAGAGAGAGATTATTTTATCTTGAATTATTCAGCTAATATTAATGATAATTCAAGCCATTTTTGGTACAAAGTAATTGAAAAAATGTTTTATAGTGATTATGGAGAAGCTTTAGTAATTGAGAACAATGGTAATTTATACTGTGCAGATTCGTATTCTGTTGAAGAATATCCTATGGTAGGTAATAAGTATTCTGGAATTACTATAGGAAATTTACAGTTAAACAGAAGTTATAGAGCTTATGAAGTATATCTCTTTAAGTTAGAAAATAAAAAGATAAAAACATTAATAGATGGATTGCATCAAAATTATGCTGATTTATTAAGCCATGCAATTAAAACTTATAAAAAGTCTAATGCTATAAAATATAAATTGAAGCTTGATGGGATTGAAGCTGGAGATGCTAAATTTAATGAAATATTTGAAGAGGTTATTAAAGAGCAGCTTAAAACATTTATTGAAAGTGATAATGTTATTTATCCAGAATATGAAGGTTATAACTTAGAGGATATATCTCCTAAAAACAATGTTAAAGATTCAGCCGATATTATTTCGTTGAAAAAGGACATATTTGAAACAGTAGCACAATCTATAAAGATACCTAATTCATTATTGTTAGGTAATATAACTAATATGAAAGAAGTAATGAATTCATTTATAACAAATGCAGTAGATCCTTATGCTAAGATGATTAGCAGAGAACTAAGTCGTAAGCAGGGTTATGAGAAATGGAAAAAAGGAAATTATGCAAAAATGGATACATCAAAAGTTAATCATATTGATATTATTGAAGTTGCTGATAAGTTGGACAAACTTATTTCTTCAGGAACAATGTGTATTGATGAAAATAGAGCATTGATTGATTATCCAGCTTTAAATACTGAAGAAAGTAAAAAGCACTTTGTAACTAAAAATTATGATGTAGTTAAGACCTTGAAAGGGGGTGAGAAAGATGAATAGAGCTAAATTGAAATATGCATTTAATCAATTAGCAAATAGTAATAAACATCAACTTTATATTTATGATGAAGTTACTGCTTATGGTAAGTTTAATTGGAATACTTGGGAGTATGATGATTCAGAAACATCAGCAGAGTATTTTAGACAAAAGTTAAATGAAATACCAGATAATGATGAGATAGAGTTATTTGTTAATAGTAATGGTGGCAGTGTCAAAGAAGGAGTGGCTATATATAATATGCTATCTAGAAAACAATGTAAGAAAACTTGTTATATAGATGGATTTGCTTATTCTGTAGCAAGTGTTATATGCTTGGCTTGTGACAAAATTATAATGGGACTTGGTACATCAATGATGATTCATGAAATGTGGATGACGGTAAGTGGCAATGCAAAGCAGTTAAGAAAACATGCTGATGATTTAGATGTGTTGATGGAGTCAAATAGACAAATATATTTAAATAGAGCTAAGAATCTTACTGAAGAGCAGCTTATAGAAATGATGGAAGCTGAAACTATTCTAACGCCAGAGCAATGTTTGGAATACGGATTCTGTGATGAAATAGCACAAAGTTTTATAGACCCAAATATATTATTAAATCAACAAAGAGCTTTAATGCAACAAATGAAGTTTGAAGCTTTAAATCAAAAATCTTTGAGAGAAGAAATGTTACAGTTTATTAAAAATGGTACTAGAGAAGAGGAAGACAATCCCTCTGTAGAGGAGGAACCTGAACAATTAAATAATGATAATGAAGAAGAACCAAAACAAAGTCCGTTAGGTTCTTTTTTTAATGCACTTTTAAAATAAAATGAATAGGAGAAATAAAAATGGGAATGTTAAGTATAACTAATTTAAAACAAAAGGATGCAGTAGATGCATTACAAAAGGCAATGATTTCAGGAAATGAAACAGAAATTCAAGAGGCATGGTGTGGCTTCCAACAATCAATAATTGATGTTGTAAAGCAAGACTTTGAAGAAGCTCATGGAAATCAAACTATATTAGCTCAAAGAGGATATAGACAGTTAACTCCACAAGAAACTAATTATTATAATAAGTTAATAGAAGCTGGTAAATCAGCTAATCCACAACAAGCAATGGCAGGGTTAACTGATATCATGCCTGAAACTATTATAGAAGATGTATATAAAGATTTAACTGATGAGCATCCACTATTAAATAAAATAAATTTTGTTTCAGTTAAGTATTTAACTAAATGGATACTTAATGATCATACTGTACAAACTGCTGTGTGGGGTGAAATTAATTCAGCTATTACAGAGGAAATAACAAGTGCATTTAGAACTATTGAAGTCACTCAATATAAATTAAGTGCATTTGCAGTTATTGAAAAAGATATGCTTGATTTAGGTCCAGTATTCTTAGATGGATATATAAGAATGTTTTTAAAAGATGCTTTATTATGTGGATTAGAAAAGGCAATAGTAGATGGTGATGGTAAAAATCAACCTATTGGATTAACTAGAGATGTATCTGAAAATGTTACTATAACTGGTGGTAAATATCCAAGGAAAGAAGCCGTAAAAGTAACTACATTCGCTCCAGTAGAATATGGACAGTTATTATCTAAGCTTGTAAAGAATGAAAAGGGCAGAAATAGAAAGTTTAACAAGGTATTATTAATTTGTAATCAATCTGATTATTTATCTAAGATAATGCCTGCAACAACTGTTTTAAATAGTGCAGGAGCTTATGTAAATAATTTATTCCCATTTCCGACAGATGTTGAAATATCAAATGAATTATCAGATGGTGAAGCAATTATTTGTTTACCAGAAGAGTACTTCATGGGAATTGGTGGAGCAAAAGAAGGTGTAATAGAATATAGTGATGATTTAAAGTTCTTAGAAGATAAAAGAGTTTATAAGATTAAAATGTATGGAACAGGAAGAGCGTATGATAATACAGTTTCTATATTAATTAATATAGCTGATTTAGATCCAGCATATATTACAGTAAAAACTGCAGAAGTTACTCCAGCAGCTTTAAATTCAAGAAAGGCTACTAAATAGTAGGTATGGTATGGATAAAATCACTTTAGTCGAGCAATTAAAAGAAAGGTTAAATATAACTTGGGAAGATGCATCTACTGAAAATAAGCTATCAAATATAGTTGAAGATGCAAAGATAACTTTAGATCATAAACTAGGAGCTGAAATAGATTATTCAAAAGCTGGGATGGAAAGAAGCCTATTTATGAATTATTGCATGTATGTATGGCATGATTGTGCTAATGAGTTTGATAAAAGCTATTTGAATGAAATTTATCAAATTAGAAATAAATATAAGGTGAAAAGATATGTTGAAAAGAAAACAGAAATTTGATTCTTTTAATGATGGTGTTCTATATTATGGTGACTATTTAGAAAGTTATGATGAAAATAATAATGCTTGCAATGAAAAAGAGTTTTCTATAAAAGGAAAGCTCTTTTTCTCTTATAAAACAATAAGGGAGCAAGATAGTTTAAAGTATAGTGATACTGGATTAAAAGTATCTATTAAATTAAAAACTCATTATATATCTGGAATATCAACAGGAGATACTGTAAAAATTAATGACTCTTTATATAGTATTGCTTATTTAGAACATGATGCATCAAAAGAAAAAATGTTTATTTTCTTAACTGATTTAATTAATGTTATGTCTAAACATATTGGTATTTTCCTTAAAAGTAAAGGGGGAGCTTTATCCGATGATGAATGGGGCCATTGCAGAACTGTTTGGGGAGATATTAGAGAAATAAATAATGTTAAAACATTAGAAAGCACATCTAATGGAAAAGTATCTACTAAATTTAGAAAGAAATTTATTATAAGATATATTGAGTATTTAGACTTAAGTAATGATAAAGAAGCTACTACTAAATATAAGATTGCTTATAAAGATAAATTTTATAATATTTTAGGAATTAATAACCTTGAAGAAAGAGATGAAATATTAGAAATTGAAGGAGTGATAGAATAGTGGGAATGAGTACTTTAGAATGTAAGGCATTACAAGATAGATTAAATAATATGTCCAAAAGAGCAAGTGCTAAAGAAATGGATAAAGTACTTGATAAAGGAGATAAAGTTATTCTTGAAGCTATGAGAGAGACAGTTCCTAAGGATACGGGTGAGCTACGAGATAGTTTAGGAAAAATAAAAAGAAAAGGCTCAGGTTTCAATAGAACTAGTGTTATTGGAATTGTAAGTGATGATAGAGAAGTTGTTGAAAGAGGATATTATCAGGAGCATGGTACTAGAAGAATGGCAGGAAAGAAGTGGATTAAAAGAGGTTTTCGTAAAGCTAAAGATAATGCAGTTTCTGCTATGAAAAAAGAGTTAAAAGAAAATTTAATGAGGTAGTTATGCATAATAAGTTAGTTGAAATATTAGAAGAGTTAAATATACCTATTGGTTTTCAAAAATTTGAAGGTGAAGCTGAGGAGTATATTATTTTTAATATTTATGATGATGAAGATAGTAATTTTTTTGATAATGAAAATTTATCAGAAACTTATTATATTTGTATTAATTATTGGACAACAAAGAAATCAAAGTTAGATAATTATAAAAAAATTAAAACTTTACTTAAGGGCTATGACTTTAAATATAACAGTGGAAAAGATATTGAGTCTGATGGTGCTTATGGTAGAAGTTTAACTTTTATATATGAAAATTATTTAGATGAAGGAGAAGAAAAATAATGGCAAAAAAGAAAAAAGTATTAGCTGGTTTATCAAATATACATTTTGCTCCGCTAGTAGATGGAACATATCAAACACCAGTACCTATTTTATTTGCTAAAAAAATAGAGAATAAATTAGAGTATGAAAATGACCAAGAATGGGCAGATGACAAAGTAGTAGAGAATGGTTATGACTTTGTAGGTGGTGAAGGAACCTTAACTGTTTTAGCATTAACATCAGAGGAACAGGCATTATTATTTGGAAATACTATAGTTAAAGGTGGGATTAAAGTTAATTCAGGAGATGTATCACCTCAAGGAGCATTTTTATTTGAAAGAAAGAAGAAAAGAAGTACACATAAAAGATTATATGTAATATATAACTGTGTATGCTCACCTACATCAATTTCAGCAGAAACTATTGAAGATGGTAAGGGAGAAGGTTCTACAGACGAAATAAGTTATAGTATTGGTGAATGTGAAAATGGTGATATTTATCATTATATAGATACAGATGATGAAAGTGTAGTTGCTGACGCAGTTAGTAATTGGTTTAAACAAGTTCAATTTCCACAAAATATAGAGCTAGAAGAATTACATGTTAGAAAAGTGAGTAATAAAAAATAAGGGTTGATGTTTCAATCCTTATTTTTATAGGTGAAAAATGTATAAAGCATATTTACAAATAGATGATTTAAAGTTGCCTGGAACTTTAGATATGTATGTAATAAAAAGAACACAGGAAGAATTACATGAATGTAATAAATTATTGAAAGTACATGAAATCTTCGAAGGAATAGCCCAAATGGACTTTCATTGTATAGCAGCATTAATATTACAATCTGTTTTAAGAGTTTCGGGTTTAGATGAAGAAGAATTTATTAAAATTTATTTAAAGGAAAGATCAGATGATAAGATAGCACAAAAGCTATTAAATGAATCAAAATATTTAAATGAATTATTAAAGAAGTGTATGTTTAAGTCAAAAGAACAAAAAGAAGATGATGAATTTGAGGAAATCCCGAACTTTACTGAAGATAAAAGTAAAGATTGGGATTTTCCTTATATGGAGTTTTTTTGGACTACTAAGTTAAAAAGAAATGACTTTTGGGTAATTACTCCTAAACATTATTTTGAGCAAATAGAAATTTATGAAAGAGTAAATGGCTCAAATAAAGAAAAGGAAGAAACAGAATATTTATAAGGGGTGGGTTATATGGCTGATGAAATAGTTGAAAGGTTAGCCGTAGAGCTTTCCTTAGAGTCAGAAAATTTTAGAAAGAAAATTACTGCAATAAATAGTATTATAAAAAATACTGAAAAGGAATTTAAGTCAGCTGGAAATGGTGTTAAAAATTTTGAAAACACTTTTACTGGATTAGACGCAAAGATACAAAAAACTAGCAAACAATTAGAATTATATAATTTAAAATTATCTAAACAAAAAGATGAATATGAGAAAAATTCTAAGTTAGTTAAAGAACAAAAAGAAAAACTAGATGAACTTGAAAACACTTTAGGAAAGAATTCTAAAGAATGGCAAGAACAATCTAAATTAGTTCTAAAAAATAGCCAAAATTTAATTAAGTTAGGAAGCGACATTAAAACTACTGAATCAACTATTGATAAGCTTTCAAAAGAATTAGAAGAGACTAAAGATAAATTTAATAATTTAGGAAATTCAACAAAAACAACAGAAGAAAGGCTTCAAAGCATAGATGATAATGCAAAATTAACAGAGTCATCTTTTAATAAGCTTGGAAGCGAATTAGTTCAATCAGGAAATTATTTTGAGAAGTTAGGAAATAAAATGAATGAATTAACTTTCAAAATAGATTCAGGAGTTCAAAAAATTACTGTATATGAAGATGCTATTAAGCAGACTAGCGATATTTTAAATAAAAATATAGAAGAACATAAAAACTTAGCAAAAGAAATAACTTCAATAGAAGAAAAGTTAAATAAGGCTAAAAGTGAGTATGGTGAAAATTCAAATGAAGCACAAAATTTAAAATCAGAGTTACTTCAATTAAAGGATAGATATATAACATTAGAAAGTGAGATTGAAGATAATAGTAGAGCTTTAGATGAATATCAGAGTGAATTAAATAATACGCAAGCTGATGTAAACAACTTATCACAAGAACTTAGAAATTTACCTTTTGAAACAATAGGAAATGATTTAAAAGAACTAGGAAATACAACTAAAAATATAGGACAAGGACTTACTACCGGAGTTACCGTACCCATTGTAGGAGCTGGAGCAGCTGCAACAGTTGCAGGTACAAATTTTGGAACTGCTATGAGTAAGCTGCAAGCTACTGCGGGAATAACAGATAAGACAAGCGAGTCATTTGAAGCTTTAGAAGAAAAAGCCTTAGCAATGGGAAGTAGTACATCTTTTAGTGCTTCAGAAGCAGCGGAAGGGTTAACATATTTAAGTTTAGCTGGTTGGGATGTTGAAACATCTATTGAAAGAATAGAGCCAGTATTAAGAGCTGCAGAAGCAGGGGGGATGGACTTAGCATTAACAGCTGATTTAGTAACTGATTCTATGTCGGCAGCTGGAATTAGTGCTGAAGATTTTACTAAATATCTAGATATAGCAGCGCAAGCACAACGTAAATCAAATCAATCTATGCAACAATTATTAGAAGCTAATATAGTTGCTGGTGGTTCTTTTAAAATGTTAAATATTCCAATGGAAAAGTCAGGTGCATTACTTGGTATTCTTGCTAATAGAGGTATTAAAGGAAGTGAAGCTGGGAAAGCTTTATCATCTGTATTTGCAAATCTAGTAACAGAAACTGGACAAGCTGGGGAAGCTTTAGATGCCATGGGAATCTCGCTTTTTGATGCAAAAGGAAAGCAGAGAGACATGATAGAGGCATTAAAAGAACTTAGAGGAAAACTAATTAATGCTGCTGATGGGACTTCTACATTAACTGAGCAACAACAAGCTCAATATGCTGCAATGCTTGGAGGTAAAACTCAATTTGATACATTAATGGCGTTATTAGATGGACTTGGTGGAGAATATGATGAGTTGGTTGTAAACTTAGATAATTCATCAGGTGCATTAAATGAAATGGCAACAATAATGAAAGATAATCTTGGTGGGCAAATTGATTCTATGAAATCTGCAATAGAAGGAGCTTTAATAAAAGCATTTGTTGCTTTAGAACCAGTATTATCAAAAGTTATAGATCTAATAACTGAAACAGCAAATTGGTTTAGTAGTTTAGATGAAGAGCAACAGAAAAATATAGTTGTTATGGCTGGAGTAGTTGCTGCAATTGGACCTATGCTTATGGGAATAGGTCAATTAATTATTGTGGGTGGAAATGCTGTAACTTTATTTGGAAAGTTATCTAGTGGAGCAACTGCAGCAAGTGGAGCAGCAGGAGGTTTAACGAGTGCAGCTGGAATATTGGCAAGTCCTGTAGGTATTGGAGCAATAATAGCTGTTCTAGCTGGATTACTTACATATATAGGAGATAGTGAGACAGCTTTATTATCACTTCAAGAGAAGTTTGGTGGAGTTGGATTTGTAATAAGTAGTGTATGTGAGTTTATTTCAGGAATAGTTCAAATGACTTTTGGTAATTTAGGAATAGCAATTATGGGGATATGTGATATTATAGCAGCTATTGCCGATGGTCCAGGGGGGTTAACCGTAAATGAAGCTTGGAGCAGAATGACAAATAAAATGACATTAAACACTGAAGAAGCTATGAGTAAAATTACAGTTACTACCTCAAGAGGAATGTCACAAATGTTAAATTCTACTGAAGAAAGTTTAATACAACTTACAACTATAATGGATACAACATTAAATCAAGTACCAACTATAGTTGCGGGGAATTATTCAGAAGCTAGTAGAGTTTTAACTAGTCAATTAACTAATATGAGTAGTGGACAACTTACTACTTTAAAAGGTATGAATGATACTACAAAAATGATGTTCCAAGGGATTCGTGCAGGAATGACCATAGATGAAGCAGCAGGTCAAGTCGAAAAGAATTTAAGTCAAATGTCTGCAGCAGGTAAAATAAATGGTGATTCTATGACTAAAGATATTAGTTCAGCTATGGATCAAGTAAACAAACAATTAAGTAGTAAGACTGGAGAAGCATCTAAAGAGGTTAGTAAGAATTTAGATTCAGCTGAAAAGAGTGTAAATGAATCTGCTACAGATATGCAAGCAACTGTAACTAAAGAAGCTTCTAAAATGCAAAAAAACGCTTCAAGTTCAGCTTCTACCATGGAGAAGAATGTTACATCGTCAACAAATAGAATGGCGAATCAATCTATAAGTGATTGGAACAGATTGCAAAGGGCATACAGTAATCCTATTACTGGAAGGGTATCTATAACAAGAACAACAACCGAGAGAGTAGTACAAGGAAGAGAAGCTACACCAGCTATGTATGTAATAGCAGAAGCAAGCAATTTAAGAACTAGTTCAAATGATTTAATAACTAGATTAAGTTTCCCAGATGTCTCAAGATATGTAACGCAAGGTTCTTATTATAATTATACTGAAAAAAGTATTAATAGTAGAAGAAAAAATGAAGATAGCTTATTAAAAGATATTTTAAATATTTTAAGTGATATATTAGATAAATTTAATATAAATAGCAATGGTGATTTAATATTACAAGCGGAAATACCGATTTATATTGGAACAAAGGAAATTTCAAGAGAAATAAATAATATTGTAATAAAAGCAGTTACAAAAAAACAAAATAATACAAATAAAGGAAAGGGAATTGGATAATGAGAAATTCAAAGTATTTTATTATATTTAATGGTATTGCTGATAAAGATATAGGATTAAGTGCAATAAAAAGACCTAATATTATTAATCCTCAAAATAACTCAATATTAGAAAAAGCTATAGAAGGAAGAGATGAAACTGTTACTGTAAAATCAAAAACTTTGAAAAATATAGAAATACCAGTTAGTTATAATTTTATTAATAGAGAAGATTTTATTAAAAAAACAAGGTTAATAAAAAAATGGATTAATAAAATAGGCGATAATAAATTAATGTTTTCTGATGATCCTGATATGTATTATAAAGTTAAGTATTGTAAACTCCAAACAATTGAAAGAACTCGTAAAAAGAAAGGTAGTTTTGAAATTACTTTTGTTTGCTCTCCATTTATTTATTATAAAGCAGGAGATAATGAAATTATTAACCCAAATGTATTATATAATCCTAGTTATTTGATATCCAAACCTATTTATAAGATTGAGGCTGAAGGAATAATAAGTTTAATTGTAAACGGAAAAGAAACTAAGTTTAATATAGGTCAGGAATTATTAATTGATACTGAATTAGAGTTATGCTTCAGAGGAAAAACAAAAAATAATATTGCATTTGAAGAAGGTTGGTTTAATGATTTGTTTTTAAAGGAAGATGAAAACACTATTGAATGGAAAGGTAACTTAAAAAGTTTGATAGTAATTCCTAGATGGAGGATTTACTAAATGATACAAGTATATTTAAGTACAAATACTAACTTTGATAAAAATGGAGATATGTCATTACAGCCATTAAGCTATGAAGTTAGTACAGCGGGAATAAATCAAGCAGTTGAATTTACAATAGAGCATGAGATTGATGAGTATGGAAGATATGAGTATCTGCAAAAAGGAAATGTTATTAAAGCGTTTACTCCATGGGATTTAAAAAAGGGTCAGCTATTTAGAATTGAAGATATAGATAAAGATAGTAAAGAAGGTACTATAATAGCTTCAGGATATTTAATTTTCTATGATAATGTTAAAACGTATGTTAAAGATTTTAATAATGAAAATGTTCTAATATGTGATACTGGTAATACAACTGGAGAAGAGGCAATAAAGAAAATATTTAAAAATACTAACTATATTGGACATAGTAATATTATGAGGATTTCAAGAAGTAGGTTGGAAAGAAAAAATATAGTTGCTGCACTTACTGGTGATGATGAAAATAGTTTTGTTAATAGATGGGGTGGAGAGTTATTTATAGATAATTTTGATATTTATATGAATGAAAAAATAGGTCATGATACAGGATTAATAATAAGCTATGGAAGAAATATGGAATATATAAAAGAAAGTAGTAGCTATAAAAATACTATTACAAGAATTATTCCAATTGGTTTTGATGGATTAAGATTAACTGGAAAAACTCCATGGGTAGATAGTCCTAATATTAATAAATATCCTTATATAATGGAAAAAGAAATTAAGTTTGACCAGGTAAAAGTTAAAGAAGAAAATAGTGATGAAGGATTTGAAACTATTGAAGAGGCTAGAGCTGAATTAATTAGATTAAGTAATTTACTATTTGAAGAAGAGCAAATAGATTCCCCAGAAGTATCTATTGAAGTTAGTATGTATGATTTGCAAGGAACATTAGAATATGAATCATATGAGTGTTATGAGGAAGTTAATTTAGGAGATTACATAAAAGCAAGGCATGAAATATTAAATATAGATACTTTAGTAAGATGTATAGGCTATACATGGGATGGAATAGCTTTAAAATATAAGACAATTAAATTAGGTCATCAAATAGATAATTATTTCGATAAGCAAACCGATATTTATAATAAAGTAAATAACATATTAAATAGCGATGGTTCTGTTAATGCTGTTGAAGTAGCTGGCATATTAAATGCAATTAATGTAACAATGAAAGCATGTAGAGATACAGCACAGCCATTACCAGTAAGAGTTATGGTTTGTGAGGACTTTGATAAGGATAGCCCAAGCTATGGAGCTATGTGTTTTGGATCTATGGGATTCATGATTGCATCTGAAAGAACTCCAGATGATAAGGATTGGGATTGGCGAACTTTTGGAACTGGTAAAGGGTTTTTTGCAGATCTTATTGTAGCAGGAATATTAAATGCTAATTTAATAAGAGCTGGAATAATAGAATCTTTAGATAAGAAAACATGGATAAATCTAGAAACAGGTGATGTTCAAATAACCGGAACTGTTAAAAGTCAAAGAGGTTATCAGTATGTTTCTTTAGATTCAGGAGGAATTACTTTGCAAGATCATCATAAGTTAGAACAAATGCTTAGAATAGCAACATCTTATTTTTCTGCTAATAGAGATTTTAATGGTACTACATTTGCTATGCCACAATTTGCAGATTTTTTAAGGATTGCTCATATCGAAAAATCAGATTTAACTGATGGTTGGAGTGAAACAGATATACAAAATATTTTTATGGATATTTGGACTAATACACAAAAAGTTGGAAATACTCTTTATAAAAAGGGAATTACTTTTTATAAACCTGTATATATAAAAGATAAGGTATCATTTTTTCATGGAACCAATCATGAAGGCGATATACTTTCTGTTAATTGGATTGGAATAGAAGGCTTATTAGGCTTTTACGGAGATAATGGCTCAATACTTGGTTATAAGAGTGGAGAATCATATAAAGCAGCAATAGCTGTAACGGAAGATAGTGTATCAGGAGATAATATAAATACTTGGGGAAATGTGAATTGTAATGGTGGAAGATATCATAATGGATTCTTTATAGGAAATCATGCTAATGCATATTCAAATTCGATTACAAGAAGTTATTCAGAGACAAATTGTATTGAAACAGAAGAAAAACAAGTTAGATTTAACTTTGAGAATGTAGAAATTAAAAACGGAAAAGCTATTTTAAATATACCTAAACGTTATTTATATATTAATAACGGCTATATAATTTCTTCTATTATAAAAAAAGGCAAGGGGAATGTATGGATAGGAAAAGAAGAAGATAATAGGTTTATAATTGAAGCAGATGATGATATTAAAGTCAATATTGAAATAATTATTAAGATGAGTGATTATACAAATCCTATTCAAGAAAATACAAATAATGGAGAATATCATGTTAGAAAAAATAATTAGATTTGATATAAATAAAAATTTATATGATACATTAATAGCTAAGCAAGGAGATACAAGAAGTAGGTTCTTGCTTTTTCAACTTTTAGATGGAGCTATTCCTTTTAACTTAGAAAATAGAAGCGTTAGAGTTTATGCGATTAAACCAGATGGAACTGAAGTATTTAACGATTTAATAATAAACGATAAATTAAACGGATATTGCACTTTGGAACTTACAACTCAAATATTAGCAGTAGCTGGTTTAGTTAAACTTGAACTAATGATAATAGAAAATGATAGTAAGTTAACATCTAATATATTTTTCATGGATGTAAAAAAGAGTATAAACTCTGAAAAAGCTATAGTAAGTACAAATGAGTTTTGAACTTTATTAACAGCATTAGCTTCATTAAATGAATATGATAATTATAAAAATGAAATAATTGAAGCTAGAAAAGGGGAGCAATCTTTAATATACATTATAGATAAAATCTTAGAAGAACTTCTAAAAAAAATAAATATAGGAGACGGAATATCTGTTGGTCAATTAATAGGTCAGATTAATGAGAATCAAATAACAGATAGCTTAAAAGCAATAATTAAGGGTGAGGCTCCAATGAGCCCAATTCTAAAAGAAAAAAGCATAACTAATAGAATACTAGCTAGGAATTCCGTCGGAGTTCCAGAAGCTAGTTTTTTAGTTTGTGGTAAAAATTTATATGATAAAACGCGAAGAACGTTAAATAGAGTAATGCAAGGAAGTGTACCGAGTACTTATAATAACACCGAGAGCGAAAGCTATGACATAACAGATTATACATTTGTAATTATGGGTAAAAAATATACATGCAATGTTGGAGCTAGAAATATATATCTTTTCAATACGGCTGGAGAATGCATAGACATAATAACAACTAGTTTAACTACAAGTACATCAAAATTTACATTTACAGCCACTCAAACTGGATATATAAGGGCTACTTTGTATAAACAATATGCAGAAACATGGCAATTAGAAGAAGGTGAACAAACTACAAGATATGAAGAGTATACACAAATACTTCAAAATGATGTTCAAAAAAATATTAACCTAGAAAAGAAGCAAATTACTGATTTTGCAGTAGAAAGTGATGAATGTAATTTCTTTGAAGTAGGTAAAAACTTACTTAATCCAGCTAAGTTTCTAAATGATAAGTTAATAACAAAAAATAATACTGTAGTTGATAATCAAGGATATAACGGATATATGATAGAACTTGAAGCTGGCACTTATACTGTTTCAAGTAGGACAAGGAATGTATTTCAGTTTGACTCCAACCTTACTGGAACTGGATTAATAAATATAATTTCTAATGTTACTGCAAATGATGCTATAACTTTTACAATAGATGAGAAGTCATGGATAGGAATAAACTTTTTTGCAGATGCAACAAATATGCAACTTGAAGCAAATTCAGAGTTAACATCTTATGAAAGTTATGGTTATTGTATGGATAAACTTAGATTTACAAAGGAGCAAATGCAATCAATAAAAAATGAAGTAGCAATTTTTGATGATAACTCTAGCTTAAAGATAATAAGAGAGAATAATAAATTTACTGTATATAGTAAATTAAATGATAAAGAAACTATAAGATATGAAACTGAAATAGAAGATGTAAGAAATAAATGTTTTAATTTTATTGATACTTATTTAGTTAAAGATAACAAAGAAATATTGATGCATGATCAAGGAGATGATATAACCCCAATTAGAACATTTTATACTGTTGGAGCTAATCACGGATATCCTTGTTTTTCTGTACCATCAAACGGTCAAACAATTGCTGACATAGGTAGTATATGGACTGATGGAGTAACAGATTATGTATTGGCGAAAGTAGAAAATAATAAATGTATATTCTTATATCCATATACAGAAGATGAACAAGAGATAGTAGGTTATAGCAATGTAGCACCAGTTAATAATTTAGAAGCTAAGTTAAATGCAACTAATATAAATACATTAGATATAACAAGTCTAACTGTAGAACAGTTTTATCCTTCAACAAATAACCATAGTTATCAATTAACATTAGATGGTAAGGAGTTAATAGAAGATATAAATTATGGTAATGAATTTAATGTAACTGAAAAATATAATATTTTATGCTATAAAGCCTTACAAGAGCATTTAAAGAACAATGTAGGTAAAGAACTTATAGGGGGTAATTTAAATGCAATAGAAGGTGTTGTAGAGTTATGTATTAACTATAAATTTAAAGATAAAGGATTAGTATTAATAAATCATTCATTAAAGGTTCTAAAGAAAGTTACTTTAGGAAATTGTGGATTTATGCAAAGTGTGAGATTGCAACCTAATACACAACACTATATGCCTAATGTTAAACAAAAAGGTAATTGGAACTTTTCACAATTAACTAATATAAATTCATATAAAGATAATTTAAAGTTCTATCTAAGTGATTGTATCAATCAAGAATACCCAGTTAATAGGTATGTACAACATAGAAATGATACTGACAATAATAAAGTAGGATTTACTGCTGGATATTTACCTGACATAGGTAATGGATCCAATGAAGAAAGATTAAAAAATAATATACTTTGGGATTTTAGAAGTACTAAAAAAACATATCCAGTAGGATATAGTGGTGGAACTTTAAATCCAGGTGAATATATGAACTTTAGTATGTATAGAAAATATATAGTAACAAGTGAATTAGAAGATGGAGAAACAAATAAAACATATATAGAGGTTGGAGATAGCTTATATGTCTTTATAGATATTCATAAAAATACTATAGTAGATAATTTAGAAATTCCATTAAAATATATAGATAGAAAAATAGAAATATTAGAACAAAACGAAGGATTTGAACTTATCAATAATACTGTAGATGTTAGAGGTATTAATTATAATATTAAAAATAATTATGGATATGCTGTATTAAAAATAAATTAAAATGAAAGAGAATAAGTTGTTAATTAAATAATGTAGCAATCAACTTATTCTCTTATGTTTAGATGAAACAGTTCACAATAATATTTTATGAAGAGATATTAAATATATTCGTGGAAAAGTTAGGAGCCTAAAAGAGTATATTTACTTTTCTTTTTACTAATAATATTGTTATTTAATGAAATTAAAGTGTTGTTTAGTGTTTTTGTTACCTATTTTTAATGTTTTAATTTATATTTTTTATTGAAAATTAAATATTAATTTTCTGCTCTTAATTTTACAGATTAGCTTAGTTGTGTTAAAATAAATTACGACAAGAGCTACAAATTTATTTGAGTACATCATACTTTCTTATGATAAGTAATGGTGTGCTCTTTTTTTATATTTAAAATTCCAAGCGATTGGAGAAATGGAAGGTGAAAAATGTTTA
>OCPP01000546.1_pt1 | contig 26970 bp, 24 predicted proteins | sample 1538211 | NCBI WGS metagenome assembly OCPP01 (sample SAMEA2580193, study PRJEB22360) | human gut metagenome | biome: human gut; feature: human-associated habitat; material: faeces | place: Denmark | collected 2008/2010
TGCCATTTAAATGATTTTTATTAAAAAAAATAAGGCATATCAACTTTCATTGATATACCTTATTTTCACTATTCATATTTATTGTTTTATTTCCACTTTAATATTTCTATTTCATGTTTCTTTTTATAATTTATTAAATACGGGTTCCCTACAAGATCTAACAGTGGCTTATCCGATAAAGAATCAGAAAACATATAAGAATTTTTAAAGTCAGCTTCTATATTCTTTTCTTTCAATACTGCTTTCAATCTACGAACCTTTTCCTGACCTTTGCAATTATTACCATCCATACTTCTTATAAATTTACCATTTTCAAATTTAAATCTTGTACCAATGATTAAATCCACTTCATCTATTGCGTAAAATTCCTTGATATAAAATTCCGGTGATGCTGAAATCAAAATTACCATATATCCTTCATTTTTTAACTTTTTTATCATATCTACAGCATCTTTATATAAAATTTTGCTTAATCTATCATGATAAAATTCCTTTGTTAAAATAGCTAATTCCTTTTCTTCTATATTTTCAATAAACTTTAAAAACGACTCCTTAACCCTTTTCTCATCATATATTCCAACACCATACATGGCACCTGAATATAATGCTCTAGGTAAAAATTTAATATTTTTTATATCTCTACTTACTATATATTTATAAAACTCCATTAACGTTTCTTTTTTTGTTATGGTATAATCCACATCAAATAAAGCTAATTTCTCCATTTCTTCTACCTTTCTCTAATGTACATTAGAAAAAACCACGGTTAAAAATCCGCAGTTTTTTTATTTAAGCTTGCCTAAAAAAGATTTAATTCTATCCAATCCTTCTTCGATAACTTCCATAGATGTAGCATAAGATAATCTTATAAAATTTTCTAAACCAAAAGCTGCTCCAGGAATTACAGCTACTTTTTCTTCTTCTAATAACATTTTTGCAAATTCAATAGAATTATTTATCTTAACACCATTGATACTCTTACCAATAAAGTACGTTATATTAACCATAATATAAAAAGCTCCTTGAGGCTTGATAAAGCTCACTTCATCTATTTCTTCTAGCTTCTTCATCATAAAATTTCTTCTTTCTTCAAAAGCATTTTTCATCATATTAATACTATCTTGTGGTCCAGTTAAAGCCTCTAATGCCGCATATTGTGATATTGAACACACATTAGAAGTCATATGGCTTTGCACACTGCTCATTATCTTAGCTAATTTAGCAGATGACGCCGTATAACCTACTCTCCACCCTGTCATAGCATAAGTTTTTGATAAACCATTAATTACAATTGTTCTTTCATATGCATCTTCTGATAAACTTGCTATACTTACATGTTCTTCCCCATCATATATCAACTTCTCATAAATTTCATCTGAGATGATTATAAGATTATACTTTTTAGCTATTTGTGCTATTTCTTCAAGTTCATTTTTGTTATAAACAATTCCCGTTGGATTATGGGGAGAGTTTAATAATATTGCTTTTGTTTTACTTGTTACTGCTTTTTCAATATTCTTTGCTGAAAGCTTATATCCATCATTTTCATCACAATTAACTATTACTGGTACCCCATCTGCTAATTTAATTAACTCAGTATAACTTACCCAACAAGGATTTTGTAAAATAACTTCGTCTCCCTTATTCAAAATAGCTAAAAAAGTATTAGCTAAGCATTGTTTTGCCCCTGTAGAAACAACAATTTGCTCCTCGCTATAATTAAGATTATTTTCCTGATGCAATTTTTTACATATAGCTTTTCTAAGTTCAACTATTCCTGATGTCTTTGTATACTTTGTATATCCAGCATCCATTGCTTTAATTGCTGCTTCTATTATATTCTTTGGAGTATTAAAATCTGGTTCTCCTGCAGCAAAACTCATTACATTAACACCTTGTGCTTTAAGTTCATTTGCTTTCCCAGTAATCTCCAAAGTTATTGATGGTGAAATACTATTTGCTTTTTTTGATAAATTCATTGTCAATCCCCCATATACACTACTTAAAACTTTTCATAAACTTATCTAGCATTATTTCATCTAGACCGCAACTACCTATATTATTCTCCTTATACGTGCTTCCACCATGAAAATCACTTCCTCCAGTAATTGCTAGTTTATACTTTTTTGCTAAATTGTAAAATTCATTACTATCCCTCTTATCATGACTAGGATGGTAAACTTCAACTCCACTAAGCCCAAAGCACTTTAATTCTTTTAGGATTTTTTCCACTTCCATACGTTTATAAATCTGCCCTGGATGAGCAAGAACAGCCACACCACCGGCACTTTTTATTATATCGATAGCTTCTTTATATGACAATCTAAAACCTCTTTCATAACCAGGCTTTCCCTTGATTAAAAAACTTTGAAACGCTTGCTTGTAATTGGAAAAATACCCCTTTTCAACCATAGCATTGGCTATATGACTTCGACCCAAAGTTTCGTTATTATTTTTATACAGTTCATCAATTCCTAACTGTATATCATATTCTCTTAAGTTAGTTATTATTTTTTGCACTCTATCTAACCTTTTATCATTGAGCATCTTAACACTTTCTCTTAACCGTTCATTATTTACATCAATACAATACCCCAAAATATGTAGTTCCATCTCATTATATTCAGCACTGAGCTCAATTCCAGAAATAATATCAATATCTTCTACCTCTTTGCCATTAATATATTGGCCACCAATAGAATCATGATCAGTTATAGATATATATTTAACTCCATTTTTCTTGGCAATATCTATTATTTCTTCAGGAGTATATGCACCATCAGAATAACTTGAATGAATATGTAAATCTGCATACTTCATTTTATACACCTTTTTTCTTTCGTTAAAGTAATCTTTATATATTATAAGATAACTTATATTTTCAATTAATTATAGTTAAAATATATCATTCTGGTATAAAAAAGTAAATGTATTAATATGAAAAAGTACCCATTAAGGGTACTTTAAATTATTGATCTGCTAATACTTCTTCGTAGTACTTAGAAACTTTATCAAATTCAGCTTCTTCTGGTACTGTTAATTCACCATTTTCTGATGATTTAAATAAGTATACTGAGTTATCTTCTGGATTTTGAGCTAAAACATATTCAGCTTCTTCATATTCAAAAGCATCAACGATTGGACATGAAATTATATTTCCATTATCGTCTTCTAAATCTATTACAAAGTGTTCATGTTCGTGTTCTCCACATCCACATCCACATGCATCATGTCCGTGGTTATCTCCACATCCACAGTTATCTCCACATCCACATTTATCTAATTCTTTTTCGCTCATTTTTCTTCCTCCTAATATTAGTAGTCTTTATCATTGTACCCCCAATTATTAAAAATTAAAAGTAAAATCTAATTATATTTAAGAAAAATTTTCTATTAATAAAAAAACTCATTATATTAGTAATATATGCCCTCATCTATGTATTCACCTTTCCAAAGTAACTTAATCCAGTATTCACTTTCATTAGCCTCCTTTAAAGCAATATGCATTTTTGAAATAAAGTCTTTCTTACTTTGTGCAAATCTACTTTCAGCAACATTAGCACCTATAGATGTTGAACTTTTTAGTAATTGTTTTGACATAACAAATTCTTTCCTATCTATTAACAATTTATAGATTTCTATAATTAGCACTGAGAAATTTTCGCATTTTACATATATAATGCTTTTATTCACTTTATCACCTCATTAAAAGCATTGACATATATCCTCTTTTATAAACTCTTAATAAATAAACTTTTCACTATTGCTTGCAATAACTTAACCGAATTATGACTTTAGTCCATAATTCCCTTAACAAAAAAGAGACCAAACGGTCTCTTTTTTACTATTCTTGATTTGCAAGTCTCTTGTAGTTGTTTAATCTTTCAATAGCATCAGCATGTGTCTTTTCAAATAATTGATCAGCCACTTCTGGGAATGCTTTAGCAAGAGATGCATATCTTACTTCACCCATTAAGAATTCTTTAAAGTCACCCTTAGGTTCTTTAGAATCTAAGGTAAATGGATTCTTTCCTTCAGCTTTTAATGTTGGGTTATATCTGTATAATGACCAATATCCACAGTCAACAGCTTTCTTAGCTTCTGCTTGTGAATTTGTCATACCAGCTTTAATACCATGGTTAATACATGGAGCATAAGCTATTATTAATGATGGTCCATCATAGCTTTCAGCTTCTGCAATGGCTTTAAGTGTTTGATTCTTATCAGCACCCATACAGATTTGAGCTACATATACATAACCATAGCTCATTGCCATCATACCTAAATCTTTCTTCTTAGTTCTCTTTCCTGATGCAGCAAACTTAGCTATTGCAGCAGTTGGAGTAGCTTTTGAAGATTGTCCACCTGTATTGGAATAAACTTCTGTATCGAATACAAATACATTTACATTTTCTCCTGAAGCTAAAACATGGTCAACTCCACCGTATCCGATATCATAAGCCCAACCGTCTCCTCCAAAGATCCATTGAGATCTCTTAACGAAGTATTCTTTGTCTTTTAATATTTCTTGTGCTATTGGAGCATCGCATCCTTCTAAGGCAGCAACCATATCCTTTGCTCTTTCTCTAGTTCCCTCAGAATTATTCATGCCTTCAAGCCATGCACTTAATACTTCCTTTACATCTTCAGATATTTCTTCTTCTAAAGCATTTTTAACATTTTCAGCAATTCTGTTTCTTATTGCTTCAACACCTAAGAACATACCTAAACCATATTCAGCATTATCTTCAAATAAAGAGTTAGCCCATGCTGGTCCATGTCCTTCTTGATTTACAGTGTATGGTGTTGCTGGAGCAGAACCACCCCAAATTGAAGAACATCCTGTAGCGTTAGCTACCATCATTCTATCACCAAATAATTGAGTTATAAGTTTAGCATATGGAGTTTCTCCACAACCTGCACATGAACCTGAGAACTCAAGTAATGGTTGTTCAAATTGACTTCCCTTAACTGTATTCTTGTTCATTGGATTCTTCTTATTTTTAACCTTTGATACTGCATAATCCCAAGCTTCTATTTGATCATGTTCAGAATCTTGTGGTTTCATTACTAATGCTTTTCCTGGAGCTGGACATACTTCAGCACAGTTTCCGCATCCTGTACAATCAAGAGGAGATACTCCTAATGAATAAATATATGGTGTTTCACTCTTTAATGCTTTAGCAGCAACCATCTTCATACTTTCTGGTGCATTAGCCTTTTCTTCTTCAGTTAATAAGAAAGGTCTAATTGCAGCATGAGGACAAACAAATGCACATTGATTACATTGAATACATTTATCTTCTTGCCATTCTGGAACATTAATAGCTATTCCTCTCTTTTCATATGCAGCAGTACCTGCCATGAAAGTACCATCTTCCATTCCATTTTTAATGAATGTTGAAACTGGAATAGTATCACCTTGTTGTCTATTCATTGGTTCAACTATTTCTTTAATAAATTCTGGAAGGTCAGTTGTAGCTGCTGCTTCATCATTTGAAGTAGCTGTAGCCCATGAAGCTGGTACATCTATCTTAACTATAGCTTGTACACCTGCATCTATAGCAGCATTATTCATGTTTACAACTTTTTCACCTTTCTTACCATAAGAAGTTACAACTGCTTGTTTTAAGTATTTAATTGCATCTTCTACAGGAATTATATCTGCTATCTTAAAGAAAGCAGCTTGCATTATCATGTTAATTCTTCCACCAAGACCAATCTCTTGTGCAATCTTAACTGCATTTAAAGTGTAGAATGAAATATTATTTTCAGCAATGAATTTCTTCATAGAAGCTGGTAATTTTTCTTCCACTTCTTCTGGAGTCCAAATAGTATTTAATAAGAAGCTTCCGTTCTTCTTTAATCCTTCTAATACATCATATTTATATACATAAGATTGATTATGACATGCTACAAAATCAGCCTTATTGATTAAATATGGTGATTTAATTGGCTTCTTACCGAATCTTAAGTGAGATACTGTAATACCACCTGATTTTTTAGAGTCATATGAGAAATAACCTTGAGCATACATATCTGTATGGTCACCTATTATCTTAATAGCACTCTTATTAGCACCTACAGTACCGTCAGATCCTAATCCCCAGAACTTACATGCTTTTGTTCCTTCTGGTGTAGCATCAATGTCATCTGTAGCTACCAATGATGTATTTGTAACATCATCTACTATTCCAATAGTGAATCCATTTTTAGGTTCATCAGCATTTAAGTTTGCATAAACTGCTGCTATATGAGATGGATTTGGGTCTTTAGAACCTAAACCAAATCTTCCTCCAACTATCATTGGAGCATTTTCTTTTCCATAGAATGCTCTTACAACATCTAAGTATAAAGGTTCTCCAATTGATCCTGGTTCCTTAGTCTTATCTAATACAGCAATTTTCTTAACTGTATCTGGAATAGTGTTTAATAATCTTTCTATTGAGAATGGTCTGTAAAGTCTTACTTTAACTAAACCAACCTTTTCTCCTTTAGAATTTAAATAATCAACAGTTTCTTCAGCAACATCTATCACTGATCCCATTGCAACAATTACTCTATCAGCATCTTTTGCTCCATAGTAATCGAAACAATGATATTCTCTTCCTGTTAATTTAGTGATTTCAGCCATGTAGTCTTCTACTACAGCTGGAATATCATCATAATATTTATTTACTGCTTCTCTAGTTTGGAAGTAGATATCAGGGTTTTGTGCTGTACCTCTTGTAACTGGATGATCTGGATTCATTGCTGTCTTTCTAAAGCTTTCTACAGCTTCCATATCAACTAATGGTGCTAATTCTTCCTGATCTAAAACTTCAATTTTTTGAATTTCATGTGATGTTCTAAATCCATCAAAGAAGTTTAAGAATGGCATTCTTGTCTTTATAGCAGTTAAATGTGCAACTGCTGCTAAATCCATGACTTCTTGTACTGATCCTTCAGCAAGCATAGCAAAACCTGTTTGTCTTGCAGCCATAACATCTTGATGATCTCCGAATATATTTAATGATGATGTAGCTAATGCTCTAGCAGATACATGGAAAACACCTGGTAATCTTTCACCTGCTATTTTATACATATTTGGTATCATTAATAGTAAACCTTGAGATGCAGTATAAGTTGTAGTATATGCACCTGCTTGTAATGAACCATGAACTGCTCCAGCTGCCCCTGCTTCTGATTGCATTTCCATTACTTTAACTGGTCTTCCAAAAATATTTTTTCTTCCTTGTGCAACCCATTCATCAACATGTTCTGCCATTGGTGATGATGGTGTTATTGGATAGATTGCAGTAACTTCTGTAAACATATATGATATATGTGCAGCTGCAGTATTACCATCCATAGTTTTCATCTTTCTCATAATATCCCATTCTCCCCTTTAACTTTTCTATAAAATTGATGGAAGATATTCTTTTATGAATATCTTCCTCCTTAAGTATATATTAATACCCTTGCTTTTTAGCAAGACTGATTAACCTTATTAGCTAAAGTGCTACCTAAATCTTCAGCAAACTTAATTTCCTCTTTCGTAAGTGATTCTTTTATTGCCAATTTACCAATTACATCAAATCCTGCTTCCTTCATAACAGACGACCATTTGTGTATAAATTTATCATCTCTCCATCCACAAGATCCAAATAATACTACGGGCTTATTTTTTATATTAAGCTTACTTAGTTTATTTATAAATGGCTTCATATCAATCCTTTCAATATCATCCTCTACCATTGCTGGACTTCCTAAAGCGACTGCTCCAGCTTCTAGTACTTCATCTACAGATGAGTCATTTACATGTTTTATATCAACTTCTACATTGCTCATCTTAACGCCTTCCGCTATGGAATTAGCTAACTTTTCTACATTTCCACCATTACTCCAATAAATAATTGAAACTTTACTCATAATAGCACCTCATCAAAGATTGTTAATTATTTGTCGCTCTATCTTTATTATATATCACCACAAATAATTTTCAAGATATCTTTTCCTCATTTTCTATTTTTTAACAAATACTTTTCATTATTATATCTATTATTGCATCTACTCCATTTTTTGCAGTACTTTTTTCCATATTCATTATTAATTCACTTTTCTTACTCTTTAATTCTTCTAGCTTATTCATTAATAAATCTTTTTCCATCATTTCATCTTCATCTAATACTAAAGAATAACCTTCTTTTTCAAAAGAAGCAGCATTTAAAATTTGATCTCCTCTACTTACCTTCTTTGATAACGGAATTAATAATGTAGGCTTTTTAAGTGCTAGAAGCTCAAATATTCCATTAGCTCCCGCTCTAGAGATAACATAATCACACGCTTTAAGCATATGTGGTAGCTCTTCCTTAACATATTCATATTGCTTATAACCTAAAGTTCCTTCTAAACTAGCATCTAAGTTTCCTTTTCCACATATATGAATAACATTAAACTCCTTTAAGATATTTGTTAAATTTTTTCTTACTTCATCATTTATGCTTTTTGCACCTAAGCTTCCACCTATTACTAATAATATTTCCTTTTCATCTTTAAACCCACAGATTTCCTTACCTTTAATTCTGCTTCCTTGTAGTATTTCTTCCCTAATAGGTGTTCCTGTAAGCACTCCCTTACCTTCATTTATATATTTTAAGCTTTCTCTAAATGTTACACATAATTTATTACAAAATGGTGCTGCTAACTTATTAGCAAGACCTGGTGTTAAATCAGATTCATGAGCTATTACTGGTATTTTCTTAATTGAAGCTGCCATGACTACTGGTACAGCCACAAAGCCACCTTTTGAAAATACTACATCTGGTTTTTCCTTAGATAATATACTTAATGCCTGGCAAATACCTTTCATAACTTTAAAAGGATCTGTAAAATTTTTAACATCAAAATATCTTCTTAATTTTCCTGAAGAAATAGGATAATATTCTATGGCTGCATCAGTTATTATTTCTTTTTCTATACCATTGTAACTGCCTATGTATTTTATTTCAAAACCCTTTTCTCTAAGCTTTGGAGCTAAAGCTAAATTTGGAGTAACATGTCCTGCTGTGCCTCCACCAGTCATTATTATCTTATATTTACTCATTATATTGCACCCCTATAATTATTTATTTCATTACCATTTTACCACTTCAATATTTTTTTTCCACCATTTCCTTGAATTAAATAAAATAGAGTTTTAATATTGGGGCAAGATATTACTGTCAAAGGAAAAGGAGATGAATAATTAATGTCAAACTCAAATTCAAAGTCACAAACATTAGTACCTGAAGCAAGAGGCGGATTAGAAAAATTTAAAAACCAAGTATCTAGCGAAATGGGAGTACCATTTAGTGATTACAATGGCGATTTAACTTCTAAGCAATGTGGTAGCGTTGGCGGAGAAATGGTTAAACGTATGGTAGAACAATACGAACAAGGCTTAAAATAAAATTTCACAAATCCTTTGATTTATAAAAAAAAGGAGCTATTTTAAATAATAGCTCCTCTACTTTTATAATATTCTTCTAGCTGCATAGAAGTTAGTAACAGGTGTAACTCTTATAGTTGAACCTGGATATGTAGCATTAATGTACATTCCACTTCCCACATAAATTCCAACATGTTCATTGTTATAAGTAAATACCAAGTCACCTGGTTGCATATTATTATATGAAACTGGAACTCCTACATTAATTTGAGTGTATGTAGTTCTTGTTATTTCTATACCTGCACAATGTCTATATACATAACTTGTAAATCCTGAACAATCAAAAGTATCAGGTCCAACTGCTCCCCACACATATGGACGACCTAAGAAATTATATGCATAATTAACAATATCCTGTCCCGTTACCTCTCCCTCACCTTTTTCAAACCAATAATCTGGGTTTTGATTTTTAAATGCCTCTTCCTGAGCAATACGTTCTGCTTCTAAATAATTAATTCTTTCATTTGCCTCATTTATTAGTGAATCTGCTTTCTTTTTAGGGCCTTCCATAGTTAATTGATTGTCTTTTACAGCCTTCAATTGACTAACTGCACCTCTTAAGCTACTAATAGAACTTTTAGAATCCTTTATTACATCTTCCTGAACTTTTAATAGTGCCATTTCTGCCACTTCTAAAACTTCCACACTGAACTTTTTCTGTTCCTCTTTCAGTTCTGTTAATAACTCTTCTTGCTCTTTTTTCTTTTCTTCTAATACTGCTCTCTCATCTTCAAGCATTACTAATAACTTTTTAATTGTCTGCTTATTTAATTCTTGTTGCTCAAGTATATTATTTATTTCTTCCTTATCTTCATTAATACTATCAGCTATTTCTCTATCCATTCTAATAAGCTTTGTAGTTACATACATCTTATCTAACAAATCTATAACATCTTCAGCTTGAAAAATTAGCGTAGCATAATTAATATTACCACCATTTTTTTGATATTCTCTTAGACGCTTGTCTTTAATTTTTTCTCGTTCTTTTATTTGCTCTTCTAAACCTTTAATTCTTAATTCATTATTTTCAATTTGTAAATTTAGAGTAGATAACTCACTTTCTGCATCTTCAATAGTTCTTAAACATTGCTCTATTTCACTATTAAATTTCACTACCTCTTCAGTCATTTTATCTATACTTTTTTGATATTCTTCATATTTAGCTTGAGCATTAATAACATCTTCTTCAACATCAGCAAAAGTAACACTTGAAAAAGAAGATACCACTACTCCAACAGCCAATAAAAATGAAATTATTTTCTTGTTATTCATATCCATCCCCTAATTTTTTCTTTTGTACTATGAATTACAAAAGGGATATGCTCCCTCTAATGAACATATCCCTTTTTAATCAAATACTATTTTACTTAGTTTTTATTATTATGTCTAGACTTTATATTAACACAATTTATATTTTATTCATTTTTATAATTATTGCGATACTCTAAAATTATTTATCACCATCTGAACCTTTTTATTGCCCATATATTCATTAATTTCTGGATAGTAAACAAAATCCATTTTTATAGTTCTTGCATTACCATCTAAAAGCTTCATATATTCCATTTCACCATAGTTATTTTTAACTTCTTCCTCGAAAACTTCAATATTGCCAAAATATATTCCATCAATAAACATACTGCCATCTGTTAAATTTAATTTTAAAACATTTTTATCTTTACCTAATATCCTAGCTCCTCTGACAATTAAATTTTTCACTGCAAAATTTGGCTTGGAATTTCCTTTACCATAAGGTTCTAGCATAGATATTTCATCAATAAGTCCATAATTTATCTCACTTAATTTAAGCGCCATATCAATGGATACCTTAGGAATTACATCTTCATCAGTTAACACTGTAAGTTCATTAAGCCTTTTTCTAAACTCATCTATATTTTCCCTAGGAATAGACATTCCTGCTGCCATAGGATGGCCACCGAACTTTCCTAGAATATCTTTACATTTTATTAATTCTTCATACATATTATATTCTTCTATGGAACGCCCTGATCCCTTAGCTCCATCATGTGCCTTTGTAAGCACAATAGCTGGTAGATTATATCTTTCCCTAATCCTTCCTGCAATTATCCCTGCTATACTTTCATGAACATCTTCTAGATATACCACCAAAACTTTATCTTTATCCATATTGTTGCTCTCAATTATTTCAATGGCTTTTTCCAAACCTTCCTTTGTTAGTTCTTGTCTATCTTTATTTAATTCATGAAGCTTGTCAGCTAATTCTTCTGCCAACTCTTTATTTTCTTCCATTAATAATTTCAATGCCCATATGGCTTGCTCCAATCTTCCAGAAGCATTAATGCTAGGTCCTATAACAAAGCCTAAGGAATAAACATTAATAGTTTTTCCTTCTAAACCAGTTGCCTTAAACAATGCCCTTAAGCCAATGTTGTTTGTATTATTAATAAGTTCCAATCCTTTTTTAAGCATTATTCTATTTTCATCTACCAAATCCACTACATCACAAACAACAGCTATAGCAACATATTGTAGTAATTCAATAGCTTCACTTTCTGGTATATTAAATTCCCTATAAAGTTCTTCAATAAACTTAAAAGCAACCCCAGCTCCACATAAGCTTTTAAATGGATAGTTGCAATCTTTTCTCTTAGGATTAACTACACAATCTCCCTTAGGAATTATATATTCCCTACTACCATCCTCTTTTTCTATAAAAGGAATATCATGATGATCTGTTACTATAACCTTTAAGCCTAATTCTTTAGCTAAACGTATTTGATCTATAGCAGATATTCCATTATCACAAGTAATAATTATATCTACATTATCCTCGGCAGCTTTTCTAATTATACTTTCATTTATTCCATAACCTTCTTTTATTCTATCTGGTATATGAAAACTTACATTAGCATTACATCTAGTCAATGCCTTATTTAGAATATAAGTACTTATAACGCCGTATATCGATAGGTAAGACTTTGATACTATCTCCATCTTTTCCCCCGATTCACACCGTGCATGAGAGTTTCCCGCTCACACGGCGTTCCATCAAAATTAAGTTATTATTTTATAGAAAATATAGTTTTACCAATTTATAGCTTTGTTTCCGCTCTTAGTTCTCAGCGTGTTTAGTTTTGCAAGTTTCTTTTTATCCAGACTAAGTTTTCCTAATAACTTCGCTATAACTTCTTCATCAACTGCATGTATCAGAGTATGTACCTCTCTTTCAACTATAACAAGGTTATTATACTCATCCGTTCCTCCCATTTTTCTTGGAATTTTATGATGACAGTGCATGTTGTAAAAATCTAATACATTTCCTGTTACAGCACATTTACCTTGTTGTCCTACATATAATGAAATACGGTTATCATTGTATTCAATACTCCTGTTTTCAATAGGATTGTTAAGCATGTATTGTATTGCTGTCTGACTCACTGATATATTTTTGTATATCAGTTCCCTTCCTTCAGGCGTATACTTGTTAACTTTCTTTTTCTTATACATTGGATTTTTATGTTTGCAGTATCCAATAGGCGCTATAGCAACTTCATTTATATACCTTAGCTGTTTACTGTCTCCATATATTTTCTCAATATATCCTTGCTTTGTTCTGCCAGTTTGTTCAATTCTTCTTTCTAATTTGCGAGATTTACATTTGTGTTGAATTTCATACGATATTTTTGAAACATCTTCTGAAATCATAGTTGCCAGTTGAAAATATTGATGTATACCAATAACTTTCGCATTATATATACTGATTGCTCTGCCAGTATTGGCTGAACCTTCTGTATCTTTGATAACATCCATGGCTTCTTTTAGCTCTTTCCTTGTTCTATCATAGGCTTTGTCACACATATGAGATTTAACTTTCCATTTGTCGCCTTTTTGATACACTTTCATTTTAAATCCCAAAAATTCAGAGTATTCTTTTCTTAGATTCGTGATTTTTGACTTATCCTCACTTATTTCCAAGTTCAATCTCTTTTTTAGGAAATCTTTTGTTGCAAAGAATATTTTCCTTGCGTCCTCATAGTTTAAGCAAAAGATTTTGAAATCATCGGCGTATCTAATGATATAACATGGTTTGAGTGTACTCCGCTGTAACATTCTGTATTTACTCGATAGGTTAGTGCCTTTACCATCTGATCTTGGTTTTTCTACAAAATTTCTCGCAGGGAACCTCTCCCATTGGCTCGCCACCCACCAGTCCAATTCATTCAAAACCACATTTGCTAATAATGGTGAAAGAATTCCTCCTTGTGGTATACCTTTCTCACTTTTTACAATACTCTTGTCTGGCATAACAACTTCGGCTTTTAGCATTTTTGATATCATAGCTATTACTCTTTTATCTCTAATACCAATTGCCCATAGTTGCTTTAACAATTTTCCATGATTAACGTTATCAAAGAACCCTTTGATGTCTACATCTACTACATAATGCAATTTATACATCTGCATCATTTTGTAGCTTTGTGCAATGGCGTTTTCTACAGACCTATTTGGCCTGAATCCATTACTTCTCTCAAAGAATTTCGCTTCACATATTGGTTCTAAAACCTGTAGGAAACACTGTTGATTAACTATATTACTTAAACAATTCCCAAATATTGACTGATACCCGTCCCTCCGCAGCTTATTATCACTGTTTCACTGGTACCATGGCATCACTTTCATTTGATTAAACGAATTTACTAAATCAACTTTAGTGAAATACTAAAGAATCTTATTTATATTTCGACCGCTTCTTTGATTAGCTAAAATCTCCACGTACCAAACTTCCGACGTTCCGTTTGAGTTATCCATTCTATCTGCCCTTAGATGCTCTCTATGGTCCTGAACACTGGACGGTGCCTTTAACACCGTAAGGTATTTCATAACGTCAGATTTTTACTTTACCTCATGTTCACTCCTCTTGGAGCCCCTTATGTTTCCATAAGGTCTACGTATAGTCCCGTACATTCGAGAGTTCGTCAGTAGGCCTTACCCCACCATTCTCATCATAGACAGTTTATAGGACGACCGGCATATCATATTCCATATACTTTCATAACCTTTTTGGGCAGGTGGACTCTGACCGCTTTTAACCAACCTTACTTTAGTCACTTCTATACTTAGGAATACTTCTGCCGACTTCACCGAGCTTCTTACGATTTTTATTTAGCTTTCAAACCGCAAGTCGGAGTATCATCGAAAATGTTTCAAGGCGTTACCCAATCATTCCATTTCTCACTCAAACAGTTCTCTACAGATTTACGTCTGCATGCCTAACCTTTTCAGTTAGGAACGTCTCGCACCTACATCATAATCTCCTACTATAAGTACTTTCTTATTGTTTTCTATACTCTCTTTCATTAAAGCTACTGCTTTAGATAAATCCTTCATACTCTTTCCATCATGAAAATTATCTATAGTTGAATTTAAAAAAGCCTTTGCTTCATTTAATTCATATATACCTCTATTAACCATAAGCTTTGCCACAACGGGGCTAACTCCTAATGCTTTTGCAAAGCCTACAGTATTAAATTTTACATTTCTAATGGTCCACTTTTCCATATTTTCTCCTCACTAAATAAAATGCACGCATTTTATAAATTATGAATGATGAGTGATGAATTTTGGAATAAACTCTCTGAGTCTCATCCTTAATTCATCATCTAAGTCATCATTAATTAAAAAGCATTGCTTTTTTTATTTCTTCTACTTTCTCTGGTGCTATTTGTTTTAATATTTCAAAAGCAAAAGGTATGGCAGCAGCTGGTCCTCTTCCTGTAATTATATTGCCATCAACAACCACTAACTCCTCTTGATAATTACAATTACCTAGTTGATCTTCAAATCCTGGATAACATGTTACATTTTTACCTTCACTTAAACCTGCTTTACCTAAAGATATTGGTCCTGCACAAATAGCCGCAATCTTCTTATTGTTACTGTTAAATTCTTTTAATAAATTAATAACTCTTTCGTCATCTCTTAAATTTACTGATCCTGGCATTCCACCTGGTAATACTACCATATCATATTCTTTAATTTCTTCATTGAAAACTTTATCTGCCTTTAATGTTATATGATGAGATGTTGTTACTTCTTGATTTTTTGTAGCAAATGTATGACATTCTACACCTGCTCTTCTTAATATATCTACTGTTGTTAATGCTTCTATAGTTTCAAAGCCTTCTGCTAATAATACAGCTACCTTCATATCTATCTCTCCTTATTAAATTATATTTCTATGTTATATTTTATCACTAAATCCTTATTTTTATATAAAAAAATGAGGTATATAATTTATACCTCATTTTTTCATTTTTAATTTTTCATTCTTAATTCTTAAAAGTTTGCTTCTACAACTTCATCATCAAGATCAGTTACCATAACTACAGTTCCTCTTCCAGCCCTATTTTGTAGCTTGATATCCATAGCCTTAATATCTTTCTTTTCCTTATTCTTAGATATTAATGTTATTGTATCATCATTTATTATACCTAAGTCTTCATAGTTTTCTTTTACTTTTGCAGCAATTGCTTCATCGCCATCTTTTAAACTAATTCCAGTAACACCTGACGCTATTCTTCCCATTGGATTTACATTTTCACTGGAGAATTTAATAGCCATTCCACCTTTAGTTACTATAATAACATCACTTAAAACATCATCAGCCATTCCCACAGCAATTATCTCATCATTTTCATACTTGAATTTATAACCTTGCTGAACCAAATATTCTCCACCATACTCACTTAAGGCAGTCTTTTTAACCATTCCCTTTTTCGTGAAGAAGTACAGCATCTTTTCCATAGTGAAATCTTTTATAGAATAAATATTTATAATTCTTTCACCCTTACTAAATCCATCTACTAAACTTGTTAATGGTATTTCTTTTTCATTGATCTTTGTAAGTAAGAATCCCTTAACCTTATATACATTACCCTTATTACTAAATAATATTAAATCACTTAAATTATCAGTATTCACCTTTAATCTATGGTTTTTCTTAGCTTTGGCAAAAGCTTTGAAATTATTCTTCGCCGTAAGTCCTACAGAGAATTCACAGTATTCAAACTCATTAGTATAAGCTACTTCAACCACTTCATCATCTGCTGTAAGATTAAATAGCTGCTGTCCTAAGACATTTCTTTGCATATCTTCAATCACCGGTACCTGTAACTTGAATTCTAAACCTAGTTTTGATTTTACTTCTAAGAATTGTCCATCAAATTCACTATCTACAAGTACACAGCTTACAACAAATTCTTTTTCTCTAAGCTTTAAAGCTTGTAGCTTGCTATAATTTGTTACAAACTTATCTAATGTACTTCTCTTTACAGTACCTTTATTAGTAATAAACTGAATGCTTCTCTCTGCATCAAATATATTTATTGACATTGCAGATACAATATTTTCTTCTTCTAGGTTTAATGATTTGATAATAGAATCAATTCTTTCACCTTTTTCTTTCCATTTACATTCAGGAATATTTATACCTTTAGTTTGATACATATTCCCTTTATCAGTAAATACTAAGACATTCTCTGCTGTATTTGATTTAAATAGATATTTAAGTTCATCACCATCTCTATAATCTATATCATCAGCATTAGAATTAGATCTTGTGTAGCTTCTTACTGGTAGTCTCTTAATAAATCCATCCTTTGATAAAGTTACCATTACATCTTCAACTACAATAAGCTCTTCCACATCTATCTTAGCTTCGCTATCATTTTCCACCACCATGGTTCTTCTTGGATTTCTATATTTATCAGTGATTTCTTTTAATTCTGTCTTAACAACCTTTAAAAGTTCTCTTTCACTGGCTAAAATTTTCTTTAATTTTTTAATTTTCTTTTCCAGCTCAGCATATTCCTTTTGGAATACTGTTATTTCAAGACCAGTCAATCTATAAAGCATAAGCTCTAGGATTGCTTCTGCCTGCTCTTCTGTAAATCCAAATTTGGCAACAAGGTTTATTCCTGCATCCTTTTTAGACTTTGAAGATCTTATAGTAGCAATAACTTCATCTAATATATTAATTGCCTTAATAAAACCTTCAACTATATGGAATCTCTTTTCTGCTATTGCTAACTCCCTTATAGTTCTTCTTGTGATAATTTCCTTTTGATGTTCAATATAATGCATTAATATAGTTTTAAGCCCCATTGTTTTTGGTTTTCCATTGGCTAAAGCAACCATATTAAAACTTAAGTTACATTGTAAATCAGTCTTCTTAAATAAATATTTAAGAACCTTATCTACTGATTCTCTTGTGGCAGCTTTTTTGAACTCTATTACAGCTCTTACTCCGCTTCTATCTGATTCATCTCTAATATCAACTATACTTTCAAGAACCTTTTGATGCTTTTTATCACCAGTCATTTCAGATATTGTTTGTAATAATTTTGCTTTACATCTTCTGTATGGGAATTCTGTTATTACAATTCCCAGTCTACCATTTTCCAATGTCTCTATAGATGTTTTAGCTCTTAAGGTAACTTTTCCTTCTCCTGTTTCATAAGCAGAAAGTAAAGATTTTTTACCTATAAGTATTCCTCCTGTTGGTAAGTCTGGAGCTTTTATATATTCCATTAACTGTTCTGTAGTTATTTCTGGATTATCTATACATGCTAGTACTCCATCTGTTACTTCTCCTAAATTATGTGGAGGTATATTTGTTGCTAGTCCTACTGCAATACCAAATGTCCCATTTACTAAAAGGTTAGGATATCTTGCTGGAAGCACTTTAGGTTCAAAATCACTATCTGAATAGTTTGGAACCATATCCACTGTGTCCTTATCAATATCCCTTAACATTTCCATAGCTATACTTGAAAGCCTTGCCTCAGTATAACGCATTGCTGCTGCACTATCTCCATCCATTGATCCAAAATTCCCATGCCCATCAAATAAAGGCTCTCTTGTTGAGAAATCTTGCGCCATAATAACCATTGCTTCATAAACTGATGAATCACCATGAGGGTGGAACTTACCTAGTACATCCCCAACAATTCTTGCTGATTTATAATATGGTCTGTCTGGAAAAGCTTTTAACAGATATGATCCATAAAGAATCCTTCTATGAACCGGTTTTAATCCATCTCTAACATCCGGAAGTGCTCTTTCCTTTGCAACTTCAACTGCATATGGAAGATAATTATCTGGCATAGCTTCTTCTATTGGCACTGTCATGATGTTCCTATCTCTAGGAATATTAATCTCTTTCTTTGCCATCCTTAATTCTCCTCTCCTCCACTTTAAAACTCTGCGTATTTATACATATAATTTTTTCTCGGCTCCACTACATCACCCATGAGAAGTGATACCATTTTTTCTGCTTTTGCAGCATCCTCTATGGTAACTTTATAAAGAGTTCTTGTTTCTGGATTTAATGTTGTATCCCAAAGCTGCTCTGGATTCATTTCTCCAAGTCCTTTATATCTCTGTATTAAGAAGCCCTTTCCAATTTCTTTTTTAACTTCTTCCAGCTCATCATCACTAAAAGCATATTTAAACACTTCTTTACCTTTTACAGTTTTATAAACTTTATATAAAGGTGGCTGTGCTAAATATAAGTGGCCATTAGTTATTAATGGTCTCATATATCTATAAATATAAGTCATCCATAATGTTCTGAATAGCGATAGGTAATCCTTTGATATTATCTCCAAATTTTCCCCCGCTCCACACCGTGCATGCGACTTTCACCGCACACGGCGTTCCCTCAAATTATAGCTTTAACTTCACCCAATTTTTTACTACCACATAATTTGCGTAGTGAATTAACTTTTTTTATCATCTCGCTTGTAAGTTTAAGTTTTTCCATAAGCCTTTTTTCTGTGTTTTCAGATGTACAATGAATTAATCTATGTACATACGTATTAACATATATTAGATTTTTATATTCATCTGTTCCACCTTTACTTCTTGGCTTTTTATGATGTACTTCCATTTCCTCTATTTCAAGAGGTAGCTTAGTGATTGCACATAAGCCTAATTGTCCAGAGTATAACGAAATTCTGTTATCATTGTATTCTGCTGTTTGGCTTTTTACTGGATTATCTCTTAGATACCTAAGTATCTTCCAGCTTATCGTTTCAAGCTCCTTGTGAATTAACTTTCTACCTGATTCTGTGTAATTACATATATCATTGTTAAAGTTCATAGGTGGCTTATTCGTTATCGACTGTATTGGAAGTATTGCATATGTGGTTTCTTTTTTATTATTATTCACCTTATGGACATAGGTTTTTATTTTGTACCTATTGTACCTTTTTAGCTTTTCTTTCGCACCCACATATTTAGTTGCTTTAAACCTTCGCCGTAGCTGATTATATTGTTTTCGTAAGACTCGATAAGCGATTATTTTGAAGTCTGTGTTGACCTCTGAGGCTATTTTGTAGTAATTATGCTGTCCCAGTATAACTGAATTGTATCTCATAACCCCTTTTCTACTCGGTTCAGCTTTTAACTTTTTAATTTCTTCTTTAATCTTGTTCTGTATTCTTTCCATCTGCTTATCAGCAATATGTGATGTGCAGACAAATTGTTTTCTCTTAGGCTTTAATTTTAGTTTAAAACCTAGGAAGTCTGTATAGTTCTTTCTTAAATTGGTAATTTTAGATTTATCAGGGCTTACTTCTAAGTGAAGTCTTTCTGACAGCCATTGCTTGGTTGCTATAAATATTTTCTGAGCATCTTCATAACTGGAGCAGAATATTTTAAAGTCGTCTGCGTATCTGACAATGAACATTCTTTTTAGCTTTGTTGATTCTTTCATCGCCCTGTATTTATTTGAGTGGTCTAAATATGCTTTTCCTGACTTTAGTGTTCTTATTTTACTATAATTTTTCCTAGTCGGAAAAGCTTCCCACTGACTACTGACCCACCAATCCAGTTCATTAAGAACTATATTAGCTAATAGTGGCGATAAGATTCCACCTTGCGGTGTACCTTTATTAGGAACTCCAACTCCTTTTATTTCTGCCTTTAACATCTTATTTATAACACATATCAAGTTTTTGTCTTGAATACCTAAGCTCCACATTTGTTTTATTAGTTTGGAGTGGTCTACATTATCGAAGAATCCTTTGATGTCTATATCTACAACATAGTGTAGTTTTGTTTTATTCATTAGTGTCATTGCCCTTGATACTGCATGGTGAGTTGACCTATTAGGTCTAAAACCATAGCTATGGTGATAAAATTTTGCCTCACATATTGGTTCAAGGACTTGCTTTATACACTGTTGTATAAGTCTATCTTCTATTGTAGGTATACCTAAAGGTCTTGTTTTACCATTCTCTTTTGGTATCTCCTTTCTCCTTACAGGTTGTGGATTGTAATTTTCCAATCTTTTTCTAACATATTCAATGACTTCCTCAATGCTCATTTTAGAAATATCTCGGATATCTCTGTGATTTGTACCACTTGTTTTACTACCCTTATTCTTTCTAACGTTTCTATAAGCTAATTTTATATTTTCTTCGCTTACTATTAATGGCATTAAGTTTTTAAACTTTTTATTAGCCTTACTTTCTTTATAAAGCTTATCAAAGATTTCTTGAGTACTGTAGTACTCATTATTCCTAAGAGAAGTTTTCTTCGCTATTTTCTCTCCGTCAAAATGTGTCATTAGTTAGCTATTACTCCTTACGGTGTTTTTCGCTTCTCTTAGTCTTACTCGAACCTAATTTTCAAAAATTGTTTTACTAGATTGTTCTAGTAGTAAAGTTTAAAGTTATAATCTGACTTGTGCCTATCCCTCCACAGCTTATTATCACTGCTTCAACGGTACTGTGGCACTACTCTCACCAAGATTAAGAAATATTATAGTTCAAATTTAAGTTTCCCTAAATCTGTATTACCTTTCTATCTCAACACTTCATAGGATGTAGCTCCTCCATGTTCTTGGCTTTCCACGTTCCAACAACTAATATCCTTACATATGTCTTTAGGTGCTTCCTTTAATCCTGTCTTGCGTAATGTTGCCTGTAACAACATAAGGATTTTCATGACCACAAATCTTACTTTTCCTCACAAGACCACACAACTTCGGTGTGAGTAACATTTCTATTACTTCAGGCTTATAGGACTGTACATTCGGAAGTTCGTCAGTCACTTTGCTTACACATCGTAACATTCTCACCATGGACATTTTATGGACCCCCGACCTATCATACACTCGACCACCTCTGGTTCGCTTTTCCTCTATGCTATCTTAGATACCATGTTAGGGTGTACTCTCAGCCGTCTTCACCGAGCTCCACACAGTTCATTGTCTACCCAAATTCCTGCATGTCGGAGTATTAGGGGTGCATTTCGGGACGTTACTCCTTCATTCTACATCTCTCAAATTGTTAGTTCTCCTAGCTCCTAGGAGCTAGTGGCTAGTCTTTTCAACTAGCAACGTGTCGCACTATGATATCCATCAACATCGGCATCACTCATAATAATTATTTTGTCATATTTTAAATCTTCTTCTTTATAATTATCTAAAGTTCCTGTACCTATAGCAGTATTAAATATCTTAAGTTCTTCTGATGCTAAGACATTTTCAAGCTTTTGCTTTTCAGTATTCATAATCTTACCTTTTGACGGCATTATACTTTGGAATCTTCTATCTCTAGCTTGTTTTGCAGAACCTCCGGCAGAATCTCCCTCCACCACAATAAATTCATTTACACTTTTATCTTTTAAAGTACATACAGCTATCTTTCCTGCAAGAGGTGCTGTTCCTTTTCCTACTTTTTTCTTTTCTGCTTCATTGATTTTTTTGATTTTTTCTCTTCTTTGAGCTGCTGCTAAAGCATTGTTTATAAGGCTTGTAGCTACTTCCTTATTATCTTCTATCCATTCACAGAATTTTGTATAAGATAAATCATTCATCATTGTATAAGCTTCTGAACTTCCTAGCTTAGTCTTAGTCTGTCCTTCAAAGACAGGATTTGTTATCTTGATTCTAACGATGGCAGTCATACCTTCTCTTAAATCATCACCTTCAAATTCCTTATCTTTTTCCTTAACTAATCCCAATTTCTTAGCCCATTCTTTAAATGCTCTTGTCATCCCAGTCTTAAATCCACTTTCATGTGTACCAGCTTCTGTTGTTGGAATGTTATTTACATAACTTGCTATATATTCAGTTGTTGAATCTGTAAATTGAATACATACTTCACCAAACATCTGTGTATTATCTACATTTCTTTCTCCTTCAAATATAATAGGATTTTGATGAATTGGTGTCTTACTTTCATTTAAATACTTAATGAAGTCTAAAAGACCATTTTCTGAATAGTATTCCTTCTTTACTTCTTCATCTTTTCTTCTATCTATAAGCTCTAAATATATCCCCTTATTTTGGAATGATAACTCTTTTAATCTCTCATCTATGATATCAAACTTAAATTCTGTAGTACTGAATACTTCCTTTGATGGTTTGAAAGTTACTCTTGTACCAGTATCCTTTGACTTACCTACTATTTCTAAAGGAGTAACTGCTGTACCTGGCATATCCTTACCTATTTCTTTATCAAAGGCATATTCAAATCTCTGTCTATATATATTACCATTTTGATGAACTTCTACTTCTAGCCATTCTGATAACGCATTTACTACAGCTGCACCAACACCATGAAGTCCTCCTGATGTCTTATAATTTTTATTATCAAACTTACCACCAGTATGAAGTTCAGTATAAACCATTTCCACCCCTGTTTTTTTCTTAATTGGATGTACTCCTGTTGGAACCCCTCTACCATTATCTATAATTGTTACACTTTTATCTCTATTTAAAATAACGCTTGCTTTATTTCCATAACCATTAGAAATTTCGTCAATGGAGTTATCTAATATTTCCCATATGCAATGATGTAATCCCTTTGTTCCAGTAGACCCAATATACATCCCTGGTCTAACTCTTACTGGTTCAAGTTTTTCAAGTGACGTTAAGTCAGTTACATCATACTTAACTTTATTTTCCATGTCCCTTCGAACCTCCAAAAACCATTCTTTAATTTTTTAACTATAATATTCTATCACATTTTTATATTTTAACAAAACATACTTTCGATTACATCTATTTATTTTTTCCTTTTATATTTATTATCTCTTTCATTGAAAACTTTTAATTATAATATTTTAATCTCTCTTTACATATTATCCCTAAAAAGAAAAGAGTTCCCAAATTCTTTGAGAACTCCTCCATAATTTTTTAATTTTTAATTCATAATTATAAATTTTTAACTCTTTAACTTCTTAACTTTCTTAACTTCTAAACAATTCCTTGTGCCATCATAGCATCTGCAACTTTTATAAATCCTGCTATATTAGCTCCTGCTAATATATTTCCTTCACAGCCATATTCTTTAGCTGCTTCTGCAGAGTTTTTATAAATATTAGTCATTATATCTTTTAATTTTGCATCTACTTCTTCAAATGTCCATGATAATCTCATGCTATTTTGTGACATTTCAAGGGCAGAACAAGCAACTCCACCAGCATTAGCTGCCTTAGCTGGCCCAAATAATACACCTGCTCCTTGTAATTCTGCTATAGCATCTAATGATGTAGGCATATTAGCTCCTTCTGAAACAACTTTTGTTCCATTAGCAATTAATACCTTAGCTGATTCTAAATCAAGTTCTCCTTGTGTAGCACATGGAAGAGCAATATCACATTTAATATTCCATATACCTCTACATCCTTCATGATACTCAGCAGTAGGTACATAATCTAAGTATTCCTTGATTCTTCCTCTCTTAACTTCCTTTATTTCCTTTACAGCATTTAAATTAATTCCATTTTCATCATAGATATATCCATTAGAATCACTAAGTGCAACAACTTTAGCTCCTAATTCTGTAGCTTTTTGAGTTGCATATATAGCTACATTTCCTGAACCTGAAATTACAACTCTCTTACCTGCAAAAGACATGTTATTAGCATTCATCATTTCTTCTGTAAAATACACTAATCCATATCCAGTAGCTTCTGTTCTAGTAAGGCTACCACCATAATTTAATCCCTTACCTGTCAAAACTCCCATATGGCTTGCATTTCTTAATTTCTTATAATATCCATAAAGATAACCTATTTCTCTAGCTCCTACTCCAATATCACCAGCTGGCACGTCAGTATCAGGTCCTATATGTTTATAAAGCTCTGCCATAAAACTTTGACAGAATCTCATAACTTCTCCATTTGATTTACCTTTAGGGTCAAAATCTGATCCACCTTTTCCTCCACCTATTGGAAGTCCTGTTAAAGAGTTTTTAAATATTTGTTCAAAACCTAAAAATTTAATAATACTTGCATTAACAGTTGGATGTAATCTTAGCCCACCTTTGTATGGTCCAATTGCACTATTAAATTGAACTCTATATCCTCTATTTACTTGTACTTTTCCTTTATCATCTACCCATGGAACTCTAAAGAATATTTGTCTTTCAGGTTCAACTATTCTTTCTAGAATCCCAGCTTTAACATATTCTGGATGAACATCAAATACTGGAGCAATAGAAGTTAATACTTCCTTCACAGCATCATTAAATTCCTTCTCACCATTATTTCTTTTTTCAACTTGTTCCAATACATAATTTACATATTCAATTCCTCTCACGTTTGTAGGCCCCCTTAAAATTTCTTCACCCTCTATTATAATCCTTTTGGAAGAAAAAAAGTAATGTTTTGTAAAAATTTAATATTTTCGTAAAATAAACCTTATTTTTTTATTATTTTATTTCTTTTATTAAATCAAATATATTTTCACAAGATTTACTTTTATCAAAAGCAATACATGCCTTTTTCATTGTTTTTAACTTTTCATCATTAGTTAATAGAGCTTCAATGGTGTTTCTTATACTTTTATCATTACTACTTAATCTTATAGCCATATTATTCTTAACAAGAAAATCTGCATTTTCTTCTTCTTGACCTGGTATTGCATCAAAGATTACTAAAGGTGTATTACATGCTAATGCTTCAGTTACTGTAAGCCCTGATGCTAAAAACATACTTAAATGTGTATATTTTTATTTATTCACTACTTCATTGTGTCCTATTTTGCCTAAGCTACTTTAGTTTGTATAACACTCCATAGCATTTAAGGATACACCAAAATCCCTAAGACCAAAGCCTCTCAACATTTTAGGCTTTAGAATAATTACTTAAATTAATACTTGCATTATAATCTCGATCTATTTTCAAACCACATTTATCACATTTATATTCTCTATCTTTAAGTTTTAAATCCTTTTTAATAGAACCACAACATGAACAAGTTTTACTTGATGGATAAAATCTATCTACTTGAATAAATTCAATTCCATTAAATTCACATTTATATTTAATTTGTCTCATAAACTCATAAAATCCTTGTTCTGCTATTGCCTTAGATAAATGCTTATTCTTCATCATTCCACTAACATTTAAATCTTCCATTACAATTCTATATGGATAATATTTTATTATTTTATTAGTAGTTTGATGTATGTGATTATTTCTTATATTAGCTAACTTTCTATAAATTTGTTTCACTTGTTTTTCTAATTTAACAATATTATTAGTCTTAACAAATTTACTTCCTTGTTTATTACCTTCATATTTTCTGCTAATACTACGTTGCAAGTGCTTTAATTTACTTTTTAAATTTTTAATTCTTTTTGTTTTGTTTATGTTTTTAAATACATCACCATTAGAACAAGTAACTAAATCTTTTACCCCTAAATCTATTCCTATTGATAAATCTTCATTTAAAGCAGTTTGGTTTTCTTCTACTTCAATACCAAAAGTTAAAACCCAACACCTTCCATTATAACTACAGTAAGGATTACTATATTTACAATCTTTGGGAATAATATAATTAGTTTTAAATCTTACTTTTCCTATCTTTTCAATGTTGCACATATCATCTGTGAAATATAAACTATCACATCTAACATAAAAAGATTGTTTAGATTTTCTTTTAGTTTTAAATTTAGGATATTTAGATTGTTTATTAAAGAAACTTTTAAATGCTTTATCTAAATTTTTAATAGATTCTTGTGTTACCTTACTAGAAACTTCATTTAGCCATTTAAACTTTTCTTCTTTCTTTAGCTTAGTAAATTCTTTTCTTATATTTGCTATTGAATATTTTTCATTATTATTATATTTTTCATTACACTTATTCAAAGCCCAATTATAAGCAAATCTGCTACAACCACTACTTTTTAACATTAATACTTCTTGTTCTTCTGTTGGTAATAATCTTATTTTTATTGACTTTTTCACTTTTTCACCTCCTTCCATATATCCATATTTTAGTTATACCACTGTTATAACTTCTTTATTCTTATGATATATTCCCTTTTAAGAGGTGACATTGTATGTCAATAAATAGTATTTTTTAATTAAAAATATATAAATTATTCATTCTTAGAAATTTTCATTATCGTTATTTGAATAAATAAAAATATATACAGTTAGCATATTTTTAGCATGTTCAATATGGTTCGTTACTCCATACCAGTTCTCTTATGAAC
>OCPP01000547.1_pt1 | contig 26948 bp, 20 predicted proteins | sample 1538211 | NCBI WGS metagenome assembly OCPP01 (sample SAMEA2580193, study PRJEB22360) | human gut metagenome | biome: human gut; feature: human-associated habitat; material: faeces | place: Denmark | collected 2008/2010
AGTCCCTTGCGGCGTAGTTCTTATTTAAGCCGTCCAAGTTTTGGGGTGCAGTTCATGAGGGGCCGCGGGGGCGTTCAGCTAGCTGCGGGAACGGGCTATCCGCTCAACGTGTTCGACTGAGATCGGAAATCAACCGTCTAAATAGGACCCTTATCAGTCTTGCTTCGCATCAGGTTCACAAAACTGACAGCAGATTTACTGGCCTTATATAGCTGATCATCAGATTTCTGAAGGTCATTCTCACTTAAAGAATCAAATTCAAGAACTTCTTGCCCGGCGTATATCAGCCAGCCGTTCTGCGCGAGAGATTCTTTCTCGACATCATTGAGATGTATGTCACCACGTAAATCTAAAGAGCAAAGCGCTTGCAAATCAGTAGAAGGAGTATTTGCAACCAAACCAGCAAGCCTCAAATACTCGTTGTATCCTATGCTTTCCTCAATGAAGGCCGAGAACAGCTTACTTAGATAATCCACCTTTCGTCTGTCTTCAACTTTATTGATCAAATTCAAGGTAGTTTCAAAATTCTCGATCAACTTCTTCTCGTTCTTAGCAAAGAACGAACGACGCTGTTCGTCATCGACGGAATCCAGTCCGACAAGAAAGCGTTCAACCTTATTAAAAAAGAGCTGATCAGGGATTGAAGCCACCGCTTTGACGGCCTTGAAGAATGAAATGCCGTCCAACGTTTCATCAAACACGATGCTTACTGCATCCATCGGCAGCCCCAATGAATCTCCGATACTTTTACAGTTTTCCAAAATAGTCACGATATTTGAAACAATAGATTCCATATCATAATGCGCTCGACTCAACTCATCCATACGCCGCTCCTATAAGTCCAAAAATTTATATCCATTAGATTTCACTAAAGATATGGTTTATTGAAAATCATCCATCCATCGGGGAGAGCCGCCAGCTTTGACGCCCTACAGCCCTATGAATTAAATTCAAACAGATATAACACCACCAAAAACCAATAACGAGGCTAAACCTTCCACCGCACTCGCGGCTCTTGAGCGTACTATGCCGGATCTTGGGATTGCTTCGCGCCGAAGCGAGAAGTACTCGCTCTCGGAGGATAGGTTTGCCCCAAGCCACGGATCAACCCAAATTATCTTTCGAAATGCCCCAGTAGATATAGCAATCGCCAACTCAGGAGTCTACTAGTACACGATTCAGCTGACAAACAAATGACTATACGGCACTATTAACGGATAACTATCACTGTTCATCTACAGGAATATCCAGTTTATTCGCCGCACAAATGCAAAGCTCTTTATCCTCTTGAGTCATCCTGCTCCCAAGAATAACTCGCAACGGCTTGCATGAGCGTTGTACATAATTCATCTCAAGCTCATCTGGCTCTGGTACAAGACGGGCACGATATTCGTTCTCCCACTCAAACGCACTGCCCTTTCTGTAAATTGCCCGTAGATCACTAAGCATGTCATCACTGCTCACATTAAGACCAAGCATCCTAGCAGCAGTCCAAGCAATTTGAGGGTCGCAATTAAATGGTTTGTCATCATATAAAATTGGCAATACTTCAGTACGCATTCCGTTAGCAATATTACAATTGCGAATAGCTCCTCTGTCGTAAGCAAGAACGAAACCCGCTTGGCTTTCGGAATATACATTCCACATATTCGAATCGCTAGGATTGTCTGTTAGGCACAAAATGCGACAACAATTTCGGCAGCTATTCTGATGAACTGGAACAACAAATCCTCCAACAAATAAGCGCAAGTTTTTAACAGCCGAGCGAAAAAGGCTAACTCTCCCCTCATCGGATAGTATCTCAAACTCATCTATTCTTGCTGGATTTAAAGGAACCCCCAGAACCCCTGAAACAAACGCAAGTCGTCTAAAATCAATTTGATTTATTATCTCTAACGCGTGTTCATCATCATTGAGATAACTTTCGATTTCATCTATACCATTCCAGTTATAGATCGGTACCGAGTCGCGCTGATCACTGAAAACCCTTGGATGAGAAAATGTAACAGTCGCGTTTTCTAGGTCGGCAAAAGCGTATTCAGTTGGAGGTCGATAGCGGTAAAGCATTCGCGGGACGAGAGAAGTCGATAGATCTTCCAGCTCCTTCTCAGCGGAAACAATTGAAGCGCCATCGTTTTGCTTAGCAACGAGATTAGCAAGTGTCTCCCGATATGCTTCTTTCTGTGTCAAGCTTAGTACCATGCAATGTCGCTTCCCGATCTAGCTAAATTAGATGCAGTTGATTTTATCCAGTGCATAAAAACTGAATACACATACGAAGCAGAAGCCATGTCTATCAACTACCAAAAATGATTCCGATTGGAACGTACCGGAAATCGTAAAAGCTGCCAACGGATATATCATAGCCTGAGATGACTAGAGATGAAAACATATAGCTATCAAGCAATCTTATCCTCCGATGATGATACCAGCTATGACATCGAACTCCCCTCTCTGTCAGTTCGCTTTACCAATGACGGAGCGTCGCAGAGACTGCAGAAGCAGTCGAGTATGCAGAAAAGATTTATATGGGCGCGTCAATTAAAAAAGTCTCTGTTGAAGAAAGTTAATCCAACGACATTGCCGCCCCTTCCAGTAACCCCAGTACAGCTGCAAGGTGCCCCTAGGTCATCTCGCACATTCTTGTGGGTTCCGTCCGAAACTGTACCCCAAACGCGTCGAACCTATGACTGTCGGTGTGTCTTGTCAGCCCGGTCAACGAGAACCAGTTAAGGAAGCGGTTGAGCATGCGCGAGCTCACCGCGCAGAACGGATTCCGATTCAGGCACACTCGCCTACACGGACTCCCCGCCCGAGCCAGCAACGGCATCGACCGGATAAACTACAAGGTCGGGTAAAGGGTGAGGTTCGCCAGCACCTTCATCAATGGAAACTCGGCCCCATGCTCGTCACAGCAAGGTTCGTGCGCATCGCTGAACACGAGCGGATAAAGAGAAGGTATCTGGAAATAACAAAGTCGGAAGAGATGGGCGGACTGAAGACAAGAATAAGGGCTAGGGCATTGGGCAGAACGAGACTGGCTTAATCAATTATCGAAAGAATCTTGGCGGCACCTACAACCACTCGGAGAATTAAAGTATTTAAAAGATCATATTAATTTGAGCAAATGCAGTCATCAGGTCAGAAAAGTAAAGTAGTAGCAATGCAAACGCTGAATATGCGGGGAGCGAATCAAAATTGAAAGATCAAAACACCACAATCCCCTTTGGAGCCGATGAAATAATGTACTCATTCCTCAAATCAAACGGTGCTCCCTTAACAGATAGCGAATTGAAAAGGATAAAACATAGTGAATCACTGAAGGATTTAATGGCCCTTGGCTATATTCGACATGAAAACTCAAAAGTTTTCCTGACATTGCAAGGCAGAATGGCTCTTCGAAAATTTGACGAAGATCATAAGAATAAATCCAACAAAGAATCCGCAAACGTATTCAGTATTATCATCAGCGTACTGGCAATTTTAGTATCTATGCTAAACTCCGTTGCGGGATTAGTTAAAACCGACGCAACCGTCAATTATGCCTCGATCAATTTATTCACTTATATGCTTAGTGTACTTGAAGCACTGCTAATCGGATTATTTGTCGCCGAATTTTTATTACCCTCGGTAAAGTACTTTAGATTCCACCCTGTAGCTCGATTCTTATCTGGAGCTATGATGGCAGCGGTGCTTTTAATATCATTTTATTCTTCAACGCTTTAGACAGCAGATGCTACCCCATCCACCCTGAGCTGCGAAAGGCTTTCACGGACCTCAGCGCGTGGCACAACACTTTTGTGATCGGGCCCAATCTCTCGTGGTCCTGTTGGCCCAGAAAAGGTGAACGTACCAGTCGAGCCAAATGCCTCGACCGCGAAGCCGTCCAATTCCAGATGGTCGGCATCGGTTCAGGCTCAGCAGCCTCTGAGACACCCGACTCGTAGTAGGTGACCTTGTCTGTAAACAGGCTTTCCGCACTCACAGCATAAGAAGGCCCGTGCAACAAAACACAAAGTAGGCCAGAGCAACAAGTAGGATGCAACGGCGATGATGGTCCAACAAGACAACAGGCATGATTGCGCCGATCTAGATGGCAAGCCAATAAACAGGATTGGGAAATGCCTAGTGGCGGTACTCATCAGTGAATTGAGATCAAATCCCGACCAAACTCATAACAGATAGAATCCCTGCAGCAGCGGGAAACGTCGACGTAAATCGTTTAAGTATGCGGCAAACGGAGAGTGTATGAGCGCACGCAGAAGACATCAAAATGCTCAAGCTCAGCCTATCAATAATGCCAGCCCATACAGCACCGCAAAGGCGCATATCTACAAGCCAAAAGACCAGCAATCAATATGGCTGGAGAAAGTCGGTAAGGCAGTTTCACTAACTTATCATGACAATATCAAACGCATTTACCGAAATATCGCCAAAAAAAAATGCCCCAATGTTTCGCTTGTATCAGAGGCGGTTGGGGCTTCATTGATAGAATAGTCTTACTTGCCAATTCGGAACCATGGCTAGGCTGTTTCACCATGAATAATACATCTGAACCCCAAAAGCCCTATATAGTGTTAAACATAAAGCCGTCTCGCGGCGCGGCTGGCTATCTCAGGAAAAAAATAGACGCCGCTATCGATGCTGGCTTCTATAGTTTTAAGGTTAGGCTAGAAGCTGATGAAAGCGGGCTATATCCCAATCGCGTACTTCCCATAGTTGCAACTCTGTCATCCTATTCAACCAACCGCGGTTGTACTTTCTTTCCCTCCAAAACGACCCGTAAGGGGACATATGCCGACTCTGTAGGGCTACTAAAACCCTTCAGAGACCCTAACGGTATCGATTCGGCATCATTTCTTGATAAAGTCTGGCGCTTCGACAGGAATACGCATTTTGATGTGGTTAGTGGGATTATCGACTCGCTTCGCAAGACTACGGTGCTTGCGCCCGGCCTTCTCCATGGAATCGAATACGGATTAAACGAGATATCAGATAACGTACTTGTTCATTCGACAAAAATGCAAAGCGAGCATGTTGAAGGCTACGTAATGGCCCAAGTTCATCGTCAATCTAACAAAGTCGCAATCGCAGTCTATGATGACGGAATTGGCATTCCCAATTCACTTAGGAGTGGCGGCGTAGCCTTTGCTGACACAAAGGAGGCTATACAACTTGCTCTCAGCAAGGGCGTAACAGATGGAAATGGCGCAGGCAACGGATTGTGGCTTCTTGACAGTATTGTCGACGCAGCATCTGGTTCTCTCGATATTCAGTCTGACGGCATTGGCTATAGAAAGGTTCACAAATACAACGGCGCAGACGCTACGATCGCATTCAGAAATGTCAACACCCCGGTAGGCGGAAGCACGTTAGTAGATTTTCAAGTCTCGACAAACTCATCAATATCCATGTCAGACATTTTTGAGGGAAACTCGCCAGTCAATCTTTGGAAAGAATCCCATGAAACCGACCCCTCAGGCAGAAGCCTCCGACTTCGTCTGGCTGACGAATCATCCGGATTTGGAAGCAGATACGACGCTGCGAAAATGCGCTGTTTAGCATTAAACATGGCTAGCGATGCAGATGATAAGGTCTATTTGGACTTTGCAGATGTGCCGTTCATCAGCTTATCATTTGCAGATGAGTTTATAAACAAATTGATGCACGAGGTAGGCCTAGTCACCTTCATTAAAAAATACGCTATCGTGAATCTATGCCAATCTTGCGCCGAAGCAATTAATTACATCACTAGAAACTGAGGTTTGACGCGTAACAGCAGACTGGGAAGCTGAAGACCCTTAAACAAACAATCTCTTATGCAGGAGTATTATAAGAAATATTCCGAGCCCTGGCACAATGTGGGCTGAAATCATTAACACAGTTATGCAGGAGTGGCGTTATGAGTAAAACTCTTCTAGTGGGTGCCGGGGCGGAATGTATCGAGCCTTTTGGGCTTCTTGCTGGAAAAGAATTCACATTCGATACTTGCTACTACCAGAATGAGGCATTGTATGAAGCCCTGGGAGATTTTTATCGAGGGAGCCTTTCGAAAAGTGTAAATCGGGATCTAGGAACTCCCTCCTCGTATCAGAATCTATTTCTCTACTCGTCCAAAAACGTGGCGTTTCGCAAGTTGTCTAACTATATCGTCAGCGCCTCTAAGGATTCATTTTTAGGCTCACGGCTGAGTGAGCATATTATTAAAAGTCAGGATGACGATGAAGAGAATCAGCTTGATACTTATGGTCGAGATCTTCTGTTTGACATGCTGATCAAGAGAGATAAGGATGCCGGCTATGTGAGCGCTTTGAAGGAAGTGGCACTCGAGGTGATTCCGGACGATGCGTACTATGGAACTATAGAGACGTATTTCTCGAGTCTTATTAATCCCACAAGGAGGAGCAAGTCGCTCTGGCGCTTGATCAACTATTATTGGAGCGCTTTCTTTTCCGTTGCTGAACCGCTGATTCGCAAGGCATTTGAAGACGATAGGCTATTTAAGCAGCAGGGTCTATATAGGTTTACATTAAATAATATCAATACCGTTATTGATGCGATAACGACGCGGAACCAGTTTACCCTCCAAGATATCCAAGATACTTACTACGCAAGGTTACGTGGAAGATTTGATAACGTGTTGACGACGAATTACACGGGCCTTTCGGATTTTTTGTTTCCTGAGTTGATTGAAAATTCATGTGTGTATCTATCAGGGGCTCTCTGGTTGTTCGAATCGCTTGGGTCTCTCACTTCAAGAGATGTGCGTAAAGAACCCATAGCTGCGGATGAATTTGTCTTTCCATTTCTTATGACACAAGTGCCGATTAAGCCAATTATCGATACGACCCAGCTGAGATCCTTTTCCAAGGCTATTGAGATACTCGACAATACAGGCCTTCTCGTTGTTTTAGGCTATTCATTTTGCGAAAGCGATTCTCACATTTCGGCTATGGTGCGAGATTTCATGCAGCATGCGAATAGTCGTCTTATCTATCTCGACCACAGCAGAGATGAGACACCCAGCACCATCAAGAAAAAGCTGAGGCTTAATCCTGAGCATAGTTACAATATCGATATTTTAGGCACTGGAGACAGCGATATAAACCGTCTGATTGACATTTTAAATAACGCCTGAGCGGCTGAATAACACTAGAAATCGCTCGGTGTTGAACCAAGTCAAGGTCTCCAAGCTATTCCCGCATATAACGAGGAAGAAAGCTTGTCTCAAGCATTTCAATCTGTCGTTTCATGTCAAATCGCATCTTTATATTCCTATCGTAAGTTATATCAAGATTTATCGGCTTATATAAACTTGTATAAGCTTATCGTGGAATATCGTTTATTTCGACCTGCTAAATCCAACATATCGAGACAGCCAATTACCGCAGGATAGAAAGTTATTACACCTGTAAAAGTCATCGGTTCGTTCTAACAGACATGTTGATTGACCCGTTATCCACGGCCAGAGGGAAATCGACCCCAACATGGTAAAGTAGTCGCAACAGGCAACCATGGAGGAACAATGCTCAGCATTCACTACGGCGACAGAGACGATGTGATTTATGACACATCAACATTCTTTGATTACAGCTATTCTCCCTCTTGGCTGCAAGATCCCCTGTCACAGCGCATCATAAAATCTATTGACAATGGTACGGTTCTTGGCGCAAACGCAATCGACACCAAGGTGCTCGGAGTTATTCCACCCGAGAAATTATCAACGGGCACCAAAACACTTCTGCTGATGCTCTTTATGCCTGAAAACCTCTACAATGCCTCTACCTGCGGAGATAATTGCGCCTACTGGATTTTGCGCATCGCTTCTAAACATGACATAACCATTAACCTCTACCACATGATGGATTTTGGTAAAGGGCGTTTTACAGTCCGCGTCACCAATACCGGACAGATTGTTCACACCATGGATGAACTTATCCTTATCTCGGCAAAATGTCTGAGGGAGGCTCGAGCATGAGAGGGGAATACCGGCTGACCGTAAGGACCAATAAAGTTCAGGTCAAACTCACCATTCGCCGAAACCTCACCATTATCCAAGGCAAAAGCGCAACAGGCAAAACTACCCTGTTGGACAGCCTCCGTGCATACGAAAATCTAGGAGCCCAAAGCGGGATAATCGTTAATTGCGCAGTCCCCTGCCGCGTCATCGGCGGCATAGATTGGGAAGCGCAACTCGGCCGCATCGATAACAGCATCGTGTTTGTGGACGATACGCAAAAATTCGTAAGGAGCCATGCATTCCAGCATGCAGCTCGACACAGTTCCAACTACTACGTCATCGTTGCGAGGGACGAATTGCCCCAGCTCCCCTATAGCGTGGATGAGATCTATGGCCTCAAAAACACCAACAGGGCCACAACAAAATATCCTGTCTACACACGCACGTACGCTTCTACCTACCGCATTTACGGAGACGAGCTCTACGATGGAGATCAGCCAGAAGAAGTCATCGTCGAAGACAGCAATGCCGGCTACGAGTTCTTTAAAGTCCTGTGCGCAAAAAGTAAAATTCGCTGCGTAAGTGCCGGTGGCAAATCAAACATATACGAAACCGCTCTGAGCTCCCCAGCCCATAATTTGCTCGTAATTGCAGATGGGGCCGCTTTTGGGCCCGAGATGCCCTATGTCTATTCACTCAGGAGATTTAAAAAGATCGAGCTCTTTTTGCCGGAATCGTTTGAATGGCTTGTGCTGAGATCGGGACTCTTCAACGATGCCCAAACGCAAGAAATGCTCCTGCATCCTGCCGATTTCATCGACTGCGAGAAGTTCTTCAGCTGGGAACAGTTCTTTACTAAACAGCTTAGGGAGCTGACCCGAGACAGCTACCTAGCCTACAGAAAAGAAACTCTCAATCCCGCCTACTTACAGCAGCATGAGCTCGAAACGATTGCCGGATCGTTGCCCAAACTCGGCATCACTTCGCGTTAAAGCGAGAAATACTCGCTCTCAGCGGATAAGTTCGGCCCCAACCACGGATCGCCCGTCAAGAAGAACTCCGGCCAGCGCTGCATGAACAGCGCCTGTTCGCGTTTCCAACGGCGCAGTTTTTCCTCGTTGGCCTCTTCCCTGCCGCGCGAGGTGAACTCGTAGTGATACAGCTCGGCATAGGGTGTAAAGATGGTGCGGTAGCCCGCCTCCCACACGCGCAGGCAAAAGTCTGCGTCGTTAAAACCGACGGCGAACTTCTCGTTGTAGCTGCCAACCTGCTCAAATACGTCACGTCGGACCATCTGACAGGCGCCCGTCACGGCACTAAAGTTGCCCGGGCGCACAGCGCGGGCAAGATAGCCCTCGCGCTTTGCCGAGAAATCCTGGTTGGCATGGGCAAGTGCGCCACGCACGCCAACCAAAATGCCGGCATGTTGCACCAGATGATCGGCAAAGTAGAGTTTGGCGCCCACCACGCCCGCATCGGGACGCTGCAGATACCCCATCATCTCTTCGATAAAATCGGGGCTTATGACCTCGGTATCGTTGTTGAGCAGTAGCAGGTAATCGCCCTTGGCGTGCTCCACACCAAAGTTAATGATCTTGGAGTAATTGAACTCGCCCGGCCAGCACACAACGCGCGCGATACCCTTGCCTTCGGATGCTGCAGCCACGCGCTCTGGCAGGGTTTCGTAATACGCAAACGTCTCCGGAGCTTCGCTGTTGTTCTCTACCAAAACAATCTCGTAATTGGCATACGTAACCTTCTGAGCGATCGACATCACGCAGGCATCGAGCGTCTCGACGTGGTCCTTGGTGGGAATCACAATGCTCACCAGCGGCGCAGGCTCCGGCAGTGCATAGCGTATGCGATAGACAAACAGCGTCTCGGCATCCTCGACCGTTCCGCGAACGTCCAGCGAGTCAAGGTGGCGCTGCAGCGCAAGGCGCCCGGCCTCGATGGCATACGGTTTGCTATCGGCAGAACCATCGGCGGGGGGAACCGGATGCACACGCCAGTGATACAACACGTGGGCAATATGCTCAAACCGTGCGCCCGATGCAAGGCAGCGAAGCGTCAGATCATAATCCTGGGCGCCCGCGACATCTTCCGGCGACATGCCAATGCGATCGATTAGCGCCTTCTCCACCATCAGAAAATGCGTCACGCAGTTATGGCTGTAGAGCAGGTCGACGTTGAGCTCGGTCTTAAAGACCGGCTGACCCCACTCCCCCGTTTTCTGGAACATGTCCTCGTCGCAGAACAGGACCTGCGGACGCTCACCCTCTGCTGCCTTGTTCAACGCGGCGACATAGCGGAATAACACGTCCGGTTCCAGAATGTCGTCATGGTCCAAGAACGCGATGTAGTCGCCCGTCGCTTGCTCGATACCCGCGTTGGTGTTGACCACAATGCCGCCGTTGCCGGGCAACTCGATGCGGCGAACGCGCTCGTCATTGGCGTCCGCCGCAAGGTCGGCCACCGCATCCCATTCGGGTGAGGCGTCCATCAGCAGCAATTCCCAGTTGTCATAGCTCTGGGCTAGCACCGAATCCAGCAGCTCGCGCAGGTAGACCCGATCAGTCTTGTAGCACGGCACCACAATGCTCACGAGCGGCCTATAGGCAAAGGCCGCCGAAGCGACACGCTGGCACGCCAAATCGCCCGGCTTTGCGCGATGCTGCTCAAACCAACGTCGATAAGCTGCGTCGTCTGCGCGCGCGTCCTTCATGCGGTTCCAGCTGTCGTCGACCATGCCGTTGTACAGGCGACCATCCATGGCGCAAAACCCGCTCTGGATCTTCTCCGTGGGATCGCTCACAATCGCGACAAAATCTCGTATATCCTGAGGCATCTCTACGCTCAGATACGTTTTATTGACACGGCAACCGTTGCGCTGCGGCACATCGACCTGCGACTCAAACACATGCACGGTGACATCGATGGCATTCATATGCGTATCGAAGATCTGGAACTCAGGGGTGCACTGGGGGTCTCCCGCCCAGGTAACCTCATAGCGCCACACCGCGCCGGCGTCTACCGGCAAATAGCGAATGGCATCGATCTCGTAGAGGCCGCAGTGTTCGCCACGCTGCGCATCGCGGATAAGCGCACACAGCGCAGGCTTTGCTTTGTAGTTAATCTTGGATTCCAGCTTGGCCATACGGTTATCAAGACGAATGGAGCCAAGCTTTTGTCCACCGGACGCAAATACGACGTCGATTGAGGAACCATCCAAAAACGGAAGCACCAAGACGGCGAGCTCGCGCTCGTAATCGGAAACGGAAGGGCAAAGCGCCAGCACACGGCCATGATCGACCGGGAGCACCAGCGACGGCACACAAGAACCGCTCGTCGTCGCATGGGCAAACGCTTGAGAACCCTCCCGTTCAATAAGCGCGGCGACATCCTGACCGGCAAAACGAAGCAGCACAAACAGACGGCCCTGACTGCGGCAAAGTGCCAAACGCTTGATACTCATCTACACTTCTCGCTTTCCCAGGGCGTTCGCCGCCATGCGTTTGCAGGCACCCAGGCGCCCAAACCTCAAGACATCGTAATCGAACATGAGCTTTTTGCATGCACGGGCATTGGGGGCCTTGCTGGCAAGCGCCGCACGCACCATAGCGGCAACAGAAGGAGCGTACTGTGCGAGCGCAGCATCGCTGCCCACGGCAGAACCGTTAAGCGCCGCGGCAACGGCAGCAAACACCTTGCCACAGTCCGAACCCAGCAACCTGAGCGCATCGTACAGCACCAGATCGCACAGGAAGTACGCTAGGTCATCGGCATGCTGGACATCGAGACCGTCGCGCTGCCAGTCAGCCAGCACCGCGGAGTAAATCTTCACGTGCTCCAGCAGACGTGTCTCGTCGTCGTAGCGCATGGTGTCCATGAGCGAACCCTTGCGCGCCACGCGGTAGTCATACAGCTTGTTCGAGATAAGCGCGGTTTTGTACGAACGCCCGTACACGGCAAAATCGAAGACCTGGTCCTCGCCATACGTAACGGTTTCGTCGAACACGATCCCGTTGCCCAGCAAAAACTCACGCTTGCAGGCGGTGCGCCATGCAAAGGGGCGAGAAGCTTCCTTAAACAGCAGGTTAGAGCTATAGCCTTCAAACGACACATCGCGCGGGCTCAGCACATAGTTGAGCCACGGATACCCCGCCTCCAGCGGATACGGATTCGCGCCAAAGGTCAACACGTCGCAATCCTCGCGTTCAAAGGCATCGACGATCACGCGGCATGCATCGGGCGTAAAGCGGTCGTCGGAATCCAAAAAAGCAACAATAGGCGCCGTGGACGCAGCGATACCCGCATTGCGGGCGCTCGACAGGCCGCCGTTGGGCTTATCGACCAGCGTAAAGCGCGCGTCCTTTTCGCAATAGGCAGCCGCAATATCGCGCGAACCGTCCGGCGAGCCATCGTTGACCAGCACGCCTTCCCAATCGGGCATGTCCTGCGCAAGCAGGGAGTCCAGGCACCAGGCCAGGCACTCCTCCACGTTATAGATAGGAACGACAACGGAAATCTTGGGGGTAGCCATAGTCACTCGCTCCTACTGTGCGGCCGGAACGTCATCGGGGTGCGGGTTGTCGCCGTAGGCGCGCTGATACGTCAGCACACGACAGACCAGTGGCAGGCCGCCGATCTTAAAGTAATGCTTAAACGTATTGAGCTTGCCCGGCTTCTTAAAGTCAAAACGCGAATCGATATAGGCGCGGGGCGATTTGACCATCAGGCGCAAATCGGTCTCGCCACGCGGATCAAACAGCGACAGGTCAAAGCGACCGGCATCCCAGTCGGCCTTGAGCTCGGGTGAAGCCTTCTCCCAAAACTGCTCGCGCAGCTCATCGACCAGGCGCTCATCATTCCAACGGTACGTATCGACCTTCATGCGCATTAAAATGCCCTGGAGCTGAGCCTTGAGCTCGGGGCGCTCGTCCAAAAAACGCTGCATCTCGGCATATTCGTCGCACACGCAAAACACCTTGTTGGGCGAATTAACGGAGCTCTTCTCGTTATCCTGGCGATAGCACAAAATGGGGTCCGCAATAAACGCGGCGCGCTCGGCGCAAGCCCAAACCTTAAAGTTAAAGCCTGCGTCCTGATACGAGGCTCCCGGCGTGGGGAGGAACCGAATCTGATTGTCGTTGAGGAACTGGCGCCGATAGATAGCCGACCAAATGGAAGGTTTGCGGTAGAAGATGCCCGGGCGATCGACGGGGCGATACGCGGCGCCCGTCATATGCTCGTCGACAATCCCAAACAGCTCACGGCGCTCGCGGGGCGTGGACCAATACAGGTAAAAGTCGCCCTTTACCACATCGGCATGCTCAGCATCGGCCTTGGCGACCAGCTTTTGGAGCGAATCCTCAAACATAAAGTCGTCGGATTCAAGGATGCCCACGTACTCGCCGCGCGCCATCTCCAGGCCGCGGTTCATCGAGTCGCCGTAGCCGCTGTTGGCTTTGTCAATCATCTTTACACGGGGGTCGCGCTCCATATACTCACGGATGATATCCGACGAGCTATCGGTAGAACCGTCGTTGATACAGATGATCTCGATGTCCTTGAGCGTCTGCGCCACGGCGGAATCGAGGCACTCGCGCAGGTAGCGTTCGACATTGCAAATGGGGACAAGCAGAGAAACTTTAGGGGTATCAGAGTTCTGCAAGAGAACCTCCTGTTGGATAGCGTGTAACAGGGTTATTTTAGCAGCCGAGTTGCGGCGGGCGGCAGGGCCCGGGAATAGATAAAGAGCTCCAGGCAGGCTTTGAGACCGCGAGTCGAAAGATAGAACAGCGTGGCGTCTGCCATTGAAACGCCCGAGGTCGCCGCAACGAGTTTGTGGGCAACACGTCGAACGGCGCCCTTAGCAGGCATATCCGCCCACACCGTTCCCAAAAACGTCGTGAGGTCCATGTTGACGCGAGCCGCCACGCGATGGAAGCCATCAGCATCCAAGCGCGCCAAATCAAACACGATAAGGTCCAAGAACCAGGTAATCAGCTCGCCGGGACACAGGTCCAAAAGACCGTAGGCCGCCCAGTCCTCCAAGACCTCCTCGAGCATCCTCATGTGGGAGTCAAGCTTTTTGGCGCGAGCCTCGGCACTGTTGAACTCGTGCGTCGCCGATTCGCTCTCCATCACGTAGTGGTAGAACTTGTCCGGCATGACGACGGTCTTGCGGGCAAGCGCATAAGCCGCAAATTGGAAGACGACGTCCTCGCCCAAAGCCAACCCGGGGGCGAAGCGAATGCCTTCGCGATTGAGCAGCTCGCGCGAAAAAGCCGCACGACAGGCATAGGGCTGCGCATTCGAATGGAACAGCAGTTGGGGATCACGGGCGCCGAAGGCACCAGCTTTGGGGCTCATGAGTTGCTGGACGCGTTTGGGGGCAGCGTCGGCAGGTTCACAGACGCCGCCAAAAACGGCGGCCTCGGCATCCGCAGACTCCATGGCATGCAGTACGCGCTCGACCGTCTGGGCATCGATGTAATCGTCGGCGTCCACAAAAAAGACGGTCTCGCCCTCGGCGACATCGATGCCGGCATTTCGAGCACACGAGACACCCGCGTTTTCCTGGTCAATCACCAGTACGCGATCGTCGGCCTGCGCGATCTGGCGCAACACGTTCAACGAATCATCAGTCGAGCCGTCGTTGACACAGACAACCTGAATCGAGCGCTCGGACTGGGCCAGCAGCGAATCGAGGCATCGCTGAATGGAGCGCGCAGAGTTGTAAACGGGGACGACAATGGTAGCTTTAGGACGCGAGGCCTCTCCCATGTCGACCTACCCCCTCAGCGATTCGATGAGGAAGGCAGCAACCACGCCTGGGCCTCCAACCGAGGCGTAATACTTAGCACGCCCCAAGGCACCATCCGCCGCAAAACTCGGATGCTCGTCAACCCAACCCTCAGGATCTTTGAGGATGGCAGCGAGATTTGCGCGCTTCCACGGCTTGAGGTCGTCAAGCGAAAACTCCCCCGCGTCCAAGGCCGCTTGGAACTCCTTGGCCATCTGCACCAGGAACTCCTTATAGAACTTAGGCGCCAAGCGCACGTAGTTCCACATATACGAATCGTACTTAATGAGTTGATTGAACTTGAGCATGCGCGCGACATCGCCGCTTGCGTGGTCGCGGGCATAATCCTCTCGAATCCAACGCTCAATCTCGGCATACTCGGAATTGACGCAAAAGACCTTAGCCGAAGAATTGACCGAGGAATTCTCGTTGTCCTGGCGATACGACAACACGGCATCATGCAGGTAAACAGCCTTATCGGCGCACGCGATCACCTTAAAGGCAAACGACGTGTCCTGAAAGGATGCCCCCGGAGTCGGCAGGAACTTAATACCGTTGCGCTCAAGAAAATCGCGACGGTACACGGCCGACCAAATCGACGGCTTTTGCTTAAAGAACTGAGTCGTATCGCTCGGGTGCACCGGCTTGCCGCAGTCCTTGGCCTTAAACATCTCGTGCAGCGAACGGCGTTCCTCGGGCTTAGACCAGTAGAAATCAAAGTTCGCCTTCGCAAAGTCGGCATTATTGCTATCGGCGGCCGAGACAAGCTTTTCGAGTGCGTCGGGCGCCATAAAGTCATCGGACTCCAAGATGCCAACGTACTTGCCCCGCGCCATCTCCAGACCATGGTTCATCGAGTCGCCGTAGCCGCTGTTGGCCTTGTCGATCATCTTGACACGGGGGTCGCGCTCCATATACTCGCGGATAATCGCCGGCGAGTTGTCGGTCGACCCGTCGTTAATGCAGATGATCTCAATATCCTTGAGCGTCTGCGCCAAGGCGGAATCGAGACACTCGCGCAGGTAGCGCTGAACATTGTAAATGGGAATAAGCAGCGACAGAACAGGGCTGCCAGAGGCGTTAGTAGACAAATGTGCTCCTTAGGAAATACCTGTCGTTTCATGGTATCAAAGGGTCGTCCCACCCGTGGGCGTTTATATAATCTATGGAGTCTCTTGCGGGCAAAGTAGCCCCACGTCATGCGCCATACCCATGGCAGGTTCCTGCGTTTTATTCAAAGCTTGCCGTCAAGGTGCGCTGAGCCTTTACAATAGGACAGTCCCAAGGACGTATTCGATAGCTTCCGTGCAGCGCATGTACGCCGCGCGTGAAAGGATATATTGCCCCATGCCTTCAACCCTTCCCGCCCCCATCGACAAGCTCGCCATCGTCGTCGTTACGTACAAGCGCCAGGAACTTCTGGCCAACTTGTTCGACTCCATGACCGAGCTCACGGCAACGCCCTGGCGCATCGTGATTGTCGATAACGAGAATTCGCGCGAGACCGAGGCCATGTGCGCCGCATTTAACGAGCGCCTGGCCAACCTGTGGGGCATCGACACCGAGCAGCCCGACGCGCAGGGCGGCACCGACCGCGTCATCTACGCCCCGCAGCTCGAAAACGGCGGCGGTGCAGGTGGCTTCTCCGCCGGCACCAAGTGCGCCTACGACCTGGGCGCCCAGTGGTTCTGGGTGATGGACGACGACGTGCTCGTCATCCCCGAAGGCATCGAGCGTCTTGCCAAGTGGACCGACCGCTACGATGTTATCCAGGGTTCGCGCCTGGACTTTGACGGCGGCGCCTTCTTTTGGCAATACCAACTCATCCTTTCACTCGGCATTCCCAACCCTGTCGCCAAGTGGGACCTGGGACCCGAGGGCTACCGCGCCATGAACCAACTATGCTTTGAGGGCGGCATGTTCTCGCGCCGCGTGGTCGACAAGATCGGCCTGCCCGATGCGCGATTCTTCATCTACGGCGACGATGCCTGCTATGGCTACGTGGCCAGCCAGCACTTCCCCGCCGCCGTTGTGGCCGACCTGGGGCTCAAGCGCGCCCGCGCCGTCTCTAACTGGGATATCGCCGGCAAGCGCCAGCTCAACTCCACGAGCGACACCAACCGTTACTACATCATGCGCAACCGCGGCTATCTGGCCCGCTACATGCAGATTTACGGCGACTATCACCCCGTGCTGTTCCGTCTGGGCAACATCGCGACCTTCTGCAAGGAGTTCATTCGCCTGGCCGCGGTCGACAAGTGCTTTAAGACCGGTATTCCGGCGCTACGCCGCGGCATGAAGGACGCCCGCAAGATCATCAAGGACCCCAACTGGAAGCCCATGCCGCCCATGAAGGACGCGGAGTAGTAAAGGGCTTTCGCCCGCCGCTACAGTCGTTGGCACACCACGGACACACGCTGACCGTCAAAGCCAAAGCCCCAGCGCATGCGCCCGACGGCGGGGCGCGGCACGCGGATATCATCGATGCCGTCGCGCTCTATGTCGAGCAGCGCCTGAACCGCTAACAGTTCCAGGCCCAGGGCATCGACGCCAGGGTCGTACATCAGGTTAATCGTTATCAGCGGGCGCTCGTCCAGCATGCCAATCGTATCTGCTACGTCGAACACAGCGCCCGTAGGAAAAACCTGGATGTCCCAGCGACCCGCGCCACACTTTCGCCTCGAAGCAGGATTGGCATAGCCCGGCAAGCCAAAGCAGAGCCCCTGCAAGAGCAGATGATATAGCAGCGGCTTATCTGGGTTGGTCTCACCGATACCCGCATCCCACAGGATGCGGCTTAGCGCCCGCCTCACGGTATCCTCGTTCCCACGGCACAGCCCGTCGCGAAACGCATCGACGTCTCGAATGTCTTCGGCAGCGCACTCAAACCACTCAACAATCACTAGACACAAGGCCTGGCGAAGCTCTTTATTGGGCAATCGCAAAGCACGGAGGCGATCGCCATGCTCTGGCTCCTCAGTCATATCCGTCGTGAGAAAACCGGACAGATACAGCGCTGTCCACATGCCATCGTCATGCGAGACATCTGGCTCTGCAGTGCCAAAACGAAGCGGGACCTCAGCGCACCCATGGGCCTCGAGCAAATCAAACAAGACCGAAAGGCGGTCGAGATTCCACCCGGCAACTACCCTACTCAGGCAATCCGCATACCCATACAGATCGGCGCGCACAGGCGCCGCGCAGCCTCGGTCCAGAAAACCGATCACACGCGCTGGACTCGAGCAATAGGCCCTACCAAACCGATATCCCTCGAGCCATTCACGCGCATCATCCAGGTATTCCTCGCGTCCAGTATGATTCAGCAGAGCCTCGACCTCGGCATCCGAAAAGCCGAACCAACGATCACACCACGCCGACAGCGGCGTCGCCAGACAATACGAGCAGCCATGCAAAGAAAGCGCCGCTTCGGCAGGGCCGGGACACTCCCCCATCAGACACGTCAGCCGCAACGAATCGCGTGCAGTGGCAATGGCGTCAAACAGCACACGGTCAAGTAGTTCTGCCGGATCGGCGTCGGAAGCGTCCCTCGCGCTCGCACGGCGAGACCACGCCGCATCGTACCCATCAACGAGCAATACAACCTGCTCATCGCAGGCAATCTCCAGCAGCTCTATGAGCACACCGAGCACCGAGTCAACCTCATCCGCGCTCGCCACGCCACGCGCGACACGTTCGATGTGACGCACCTTATCTCGAGCTAAATCCGGAGCCTCCAAGAGCGCCAACAAGCGAGCGCACTCGCCCGAAAGGGCATCGCGCACGACGCCGGCAACAGCGGGGCCACGCCTCGCAGCGCCAGAAAAGTCCAGCGATATCACCGGATAGCAAGCATACTCATCCCGATAGCGCCCGCCGTTCGCATCCCAAATCTGAGCATCGGCAAACAAACGCTGATCAGAGCGACCGACCGCTGGACGCTCCAGAAAAGCCCTGAGCATCGACAAGTTCATGCTCTTGCCAAAACCCTCGGGTCGACAGCACACCACAACGGACGCGTCGCAGTCCAACACATCGGCAATAAACATAGTCTTGTCAACCAGCATGCAGCAACCAAGGGCCTCCGCATAGTCGTGCATGCCAATGGGCAAAACAGCATCGTCGGCACAGCCGATCAAGCGCACGCCAAAACCAGCAGCACAATCAACATTTGCCTGTTCAGACATCAAAACGTTCCCCCTAAATCGCTGCACGATGCCAATTGTAATGACCGCCTCGCGCGTACCGACGACGCCGCGCGAACATATCGGGCAACGGTAGCAACAAGAGGTGTGAGGGGGCATAACTAATCGTTGCACAACAAAACGGGGCCCGATGCATTCGCACCGGACCCCGTCCCAACTCTTTAGTTATCTAGCAACCAAGAGGCTACTCCTCCGAGCCGTCCTCCCCAGAAGTTTTCTTCTGCTGATCGAGTTTATGCTTACCGCTCACGATGGACGTAGCGCCCAGCGTAGCCAAGCTCGCGCTGGCGAGGCTCGCCATCACGATCAAGTCGCCCGTCTTGGGCATGTTACCGCCCGAGGACTTGGTCGTTGTAGTCGTCGTGGTCGTGGTGGTCACCGTTTTGGAGTCATTTTGCTCCTGGACCTGGTTGTCGGTGCTGCCCTTACCGCTGTCCTCGCCCTGCTGCTTTCCGTCCTCGGTCTTGCTCTTACCCTCGTCCTTCTTCTGTTCGGACTTGTCGCTCTTCTCCTCAGAGCTAGAACCCTTATCGGATTCGGTCTTCTCGGAAGCCTTGTCCTTGGAGTCGCCCTTTGCGGCTTCGATCTTTTCCGTGGAAACCTGATCAGAGTTGCCCTTGTTCTGGGTCGAGCCGTTATTGACGCCAGCCATCAGCGAAGAGCCCAGCGTAGAACCAAGCTGCTCGGAGAAAGAAGGCTTCTTGTCCGGCGAAGCAACGGGAACGTCCGGCGCCTTATTCGAGTCATCCTTGGAAGCATCGGAACCAGGGGTTGCGTCAGAGCCGGAGCCGTTGTTAGAGCCGGTGCCAACGGACGAATCGCTCGAGCCGGTGGATGAGTTAGAGGTGTCAGCGTCGGTCGAACCAGAGGCGGCGCTGTCCGTATTGCCGGCAGAGCTTGAAGACGAATCGCCCGCAGCAGAGCCGTTCGAATCGGAGCCGTTCGAGGTGGAACCGTCGTTGGTGGTGCCACCAGCAGAGCCATCACCGTCAGCATCGGCCGAGGGCACATCCATTCTGTCATCGTTAGCATCGTCACGCGAGTCGTCATTCGAATCAGGCGTCGGCGAAGGTTCCGGCGTGGGCTCGGGCTGCACGGGCGTCGCAGCGGCAGCGGCCTCGTCCTCGGCGATATAAACCAAGCAGTCCTTCAGCTCGTTGCGGTAGCGGTTCTTCCAGCCCTCATGATACTGGGGCTGGCTCGAATACTTGGTCGCTACGTTATTGACCACGCTGTTGGAAAGCGCCGTCACAAACTCGCGGTCGGACATATCGTTGGAGAGATTCGCCCAACGGAAGAAGTCCCTGCAGCCACCGGTGCCGCACATGTTGGTGATGCTCCACACCATGCCCTTAACGCAATCGGCACGGCCCGAAATATCAATACCCAAGCCGCTCTTAAGCCACGCCTCGGTCACCGCATAGTACGAGTTGTACGCATAGGCATCTTGAAGAGCTGAGAACTCAACAGGATCGGTGTTGTACGCACCTTGGAAGGCATCCTGCGCGATATGGCCCAGCTCGGTGAGCTGGCCGTTCTCGTACATGGCATTGCTCGCGTTGGAAATCTCGCTGCCGCGATCAATCGCATCCTTGAGCATGCTGTATTTTTCGGGGTTGTAGTTGTAGGCCTGCTTCATAAACGGAATGAGCGACCATCGACGGTCGAACTGGTAATAACCCAGCGCGTTATAGCCGTCGCCATACGAAAAGCCCTGGTTATAGTTGCCATGGCTCTCGTACTTGGTAAAGTACTTCATCTCGGGGGTCACGTTAACAAACGAAACGCCCTGGACCGACCTCAGCACGCCCGAGAAGGACTGCTGGGTGTAGAGACCTTTGTCGATATCGGTCGCATCCGAGGCAACGCCCGGCGTGGGCTCCTCGGCAGCGGCGGGTACCGGCGCGGAAACGGCGCCAAACGAAAGCGCCAGCGTCAGGCCCGCGACAATAGCAGAATGCTTGGGCTGCATAAGATCCTCCCTGCATTGGTGTAGTTAAAGTGCAGTTTGCAAAGATAAAAATAAGTATTGCAGCTCGCCCGTTGTTGCACAACAACCCCTCGGTAAACGGCAACAACCCTCCGCGAAATCTTAAGGAATTGCGCTCAACCTACAGCTTAATGTCAAAGTCAATCTCGGGGACGGCGGCCAGGTCGGCCAACGTCACGCCGTCGACGTACTTTTCGATCACGTCGTCCAGACCACGCCAGAATTTGACGGTCGAGCAGAGATCGCTGCGGGCGCAGCTGTTGTCGATACCATCGCACGCCACCGGAACCGTGCTGCCCTCGACGGCGCGCAGGATGTCGCCGGCACGCACCTCGGCCGGGTCCTTGGCCATCATGTAGCCGCCGCCCTTGCCGCGCACGCTCTTAAGTAGGCCCGCCTTCATGAGCGGACGGACCAGCTGTTCCAGATACTTTTGCGAGATACGCTCGCGGTCGGCGACCTCGCGCAGGGCGATCTTGCCCTCGGCGTCACCAAGCGCTGCGATATAGATCATCAGTCGGAGGGCATAGCGGCCCTTAGAAGAAATGAGCATACCTACCCTCCCATCGCATCTGGGACAACATAACCAAGTTAGTTTGTCCCAAATCTTAAGTAAGTGGGACAAACACAACAGGTTATTTTGTCCCACATCTAGAAAAGTCGAGTGGATTAGTCGGGTTTTCCCTTGACTAACGCCGAACCCATAGTAACTTTATTCCGAGAAGATTCCTAGGGTTTAGTACACCTATGAGTACACCATATACAGAGAGGGACAGCATGAGCACAAATCCGCTGCTTTCCATCGAAGGTCTGACTGCCTCCGTGGACGAGAAGACCATCCTCCACAACGTCAACCTGCAAGTCGCCGCCGGCGAGACCCACGTGCTGATGGGCCCCAACGGCGCGGGTAAGTCCACCCTTGGTCACCTGGTCATGGGCGACCCCGTCTACACCGTCAACGACGGCCGCATCATCTTTGACGGCCAGGACATCACCGAGCTCACCACCGACAAGCGCTCGCGTGCCGGCTTGTTCCTGAGCTTTCAGGCCCCGGTCGAGATCCCGGGCGTGCCGCTGTCGAGCTTTTTGCGCGCCAGCATCGCCGGCCGCCCCGGTCTGGAGATGAAGGGCAAGGAGTTCCGCCGCCGCGTCAAGGAGCTCGCGGCCGAGCTCAACATGGATACCGCCTATCTCAACCGCGAGCTGGGCGTGGGCTTCTCGGGCGGCGAGAAGAAGAAGGTCGAGATGCTCCAGCTTCTGCTGCTGCAGCCCAAGCTCGCCATTCTGGACGAGACCGACTCGGGTCTGGACGCGCTTTCCACCGTCAGCCACGGCATGGACGCCTACCGCAAGAGCTGCGACGGCTCCATGCTCATCATCACGCACAACACGCGCATCCTGGAGCACCTGGATGTCGACCGCGTCCACGTTATGGTCAAGGGCCACATCGTGCGCGAGGACGACGCCTCGCTCATCCCCTGGATCGACAAGAACGGTTTTGAGACCTTCGAGCGCGAGGCCGCCGAGCAGCGCGCCCAGGCCGAGGCCGCCGCTGCCGGGCAGCAGGCGTAAAGGGGCGACGCAATGACCAAGAACCGCACCGAGGTCGCGGACATCGACCGCAGCCTCTACGACTTCACCTATGGCGAGGAGGGATTCGAGCGCCTCGACGCCGGCATCACGCCCGACATCGTGCGCGAGATCAGCGCCAAGAAGGACGAGCCGCAGTGGATGCTCGACCTGCGCCTCAAGTCCCTCGAGATCTTCAACCGCTTCCCCGACCCGACGTGGGGCCCCTCCATCGAGGGCCTGGACATGGACAACATCGTCACCTACGTCAAGCCCAACACCGACCAAAAGCACGACTGGGAGTCGGTGCCCGACGACATCAAGAACACCTTTGAGCGCCTGGGCATCCCCGAGGCCGAGCGTAGCTACCTGGCGGGCGTCGGCGCGCAGTACGACTCCGAGTTGGTCTACCACAACATGCAGGACACCGCGTCCAAGATGGGTATCGTCTATTCCGGCATCGAGGAGGCCCTGCACGATCCGCAGTGGGAGCCGCTCATCCACGAGAAGTTTATGACGCTCATCCCGCCCACCGACCACAAGTTTGCGGCCCTGCACGGCGCCGTGTGGTCGGGCGGCTCGTTTGTCTACGTGCCCAAGGGCACCAAGTTGGACTTCCCGCTGCAGAGCTACTTCCGCCTTAACGCCAAGGGCGCCGGCCAGTTTGAGCACACGCTCATCATTGTCGAGGACGACGCCGACTTGCACTTTATCGAGGGTTGCTCCGCGCCCAAGTACAACGTGGCCAACCTCCACGCCGGCGCCGTCGAGCTCTTTGTGGGCAAGCGTGCGCACCTGCGCTACTCGACCATCGAGAACTGGTCCAAGAACATGTACAACCTCAACACCAAGCGTGCGCGTGTGGACGAGGACGGCGACATCGAATGGATCAGCGGCTCCTTCGGCAGCCACGTGGGTACTTGGGCCTCTCCCCCATGAGCGTGCTCAACGGCCGCCGCGCCCGCTCGAGCTTTACCGGCATCACCTTTGCCGGCGCCGGGCAGAACCTTGATACCGGCTGCAAGGTCGTACTTAACGCGCCCGATACCTCGGCAACGGTCGAGACCAAGGGCATCTCCAAGAGCGGCGGCATCCAGACCTTCCGAAGCTCCATCGTGGCCACGCCCAAGGCCGAGGGCTCCAAGGCAACCGTGAGCTGCCAGTCACTGATGCTCGACGACCAGAGCCGCTCCGACACCATCCCCGCCATGGACATCCGCGCCAAGAACGTCGACATCGGCCACGAGGCAACCATCGGCCGTATCGGCGACGACAAGGTGTTCTACCTGATGAGCCGCGGCATCTCGGAGGAAGAGGCCCGCACCATGATCGTCAACGGCTTTGCCAACCCGGTCTCCAAGGAGCTGCCGCTGGAGTACGCCGTCGAGATGAACAACCTAATCAAGCTCGAGATGGAAGGAGCGATCGGATAATGAAACAGACCACGAACACCGCTGCGACCACGCTCGAGCAGGTTAATGCGATGCCGGCCGCCACTTGGGGCTGGCTCAAGATGAACCAGACCAAGCTCGAGCTTTCGAACGAGCTTGCCGCCGCGCCCGCCGAAGCCGTTGATGTCGAAGGCTTGGACGAGCGGCTCCGCGGTGCGGACGACGCCTTCGACACCGCTATGAACGCCATGGCCGAGCGCTTCCCCGAGCGCCGCGCCTTTGCCCCCGGCGACGCCGCCGACCGTGCCCGCATCACGCCCGAGACCGAGCTCGACGTGCCCGCCACCTCGGTCTACCAGGCCGGCGCCATCAAGCTCGAGGAGGAGCTCTCCCCCGCCGAGGCCTTCGAGACCGGCATGGGCGAGGCTGCCTACACCTATCTGGCAGACCATGCCACCAAGCGCATCGTTATTGATGTGCCCGCCTACCAGCACGCCACGGTTACCGTGCGCGTAAGCGGCGTCGACGCTGCGGCCGCCATCGCCGCCATCGACGTCGTCGCCCGTCCCCAGTCGACGCTCGACCTGCAGATCGCCCTGGACTCCCCCGTTGCCGGCGAGGGCGTCGTGGGTTCTGCGCTGCGCGTGTGCGCCCACGAGTACGCCACCGTCAACGTGACCTGCACGCAGACGCTCGACGACAGCTGGATCGCACTCGACGACACCGGCCTGTTCCTGGACGAGGGCGCACGCGTCAACGTGCAGCACACCGTCCTGGGTGCCGGTGCCAGCGCCACCGGCCTTGCCGGCGACCTGCTGGGCGACACCGCCAAGGTGACGATCGACACCGATTACCTGGGTGCCCGCGAACAGGTGCGCGACTTTAACTACGAGCTGCGCCATCGCGGCCGCAAGACCGAGTGCGAGATCGACGCCAACGGCGTGCTGACCGGCACGTCCAAGAAGGTCTACCGCGGCACCATCGACCTCGTGCACGGCTGCAAGGGCGCAACCGGCACCGAACGCGAAACCGTGTTGCTGGCCAACAAGGGCGTCGACAACAAGACTGTCCCCGTCATCCTGTGCGACGAGGACGACGTCGCCGGCAACCACGGCGCCACCATCGGCCACGTCCGCGACGAGCAGCTGTTCTACCTCGCCTGCCGCGGCCTTGACCAAAACGCCGCCGAGGACCTGTTCATCCGCGCCAAGCTGGAGGACGCCGCGCTTTCCGCCACCGATGAGCGCCCCCGCGCCGCCGTCGTCCGCCTGGGCAACAACCTGATCGACAACTTTGAGGAGGAGCTCGCATGATCGACACCGAGCACGTTAAATGCGATACCTGCACCGCCCCCGAGCCCATGATGCTCGACGCCAGCGACGAGGCTTCGCGCGGCTGGCCCACCGTGGACATCGAGAATAACCCCTACAAGGGCCAGTTCCCGCTGTTCCAGCAGCACCCCGAGATCGCCTTTCTCGATAGCGCTGCCACCGCGCAGCGCCCCGCCTGCGTGCTCGACGCCGAGCGCGACTTCTACCAGCGCATGAACGCCAACCCGCTGCGCGGCCTGTACTCACTATCCGTCGAGGCCACCGACGCTATCGCGAAGGTGCGCCAGCAGATCGCCGATCTCATCGGCGCTTCCCAGGCCAACGAGATCATCTTCACCCGCAACACCAGCGAGTCGCTCAACCTGGTCGCCAAGAGCTTTGCGCCCACGGTGCTCGAGCCCGGCGACGAGGTCGTCATCACCATCATGGAGCACCACTCCAACCTGATTCCTTGGCAGCAGGTCTGCCGCGAGACCGGCGCCAAGCTCGTCTACCTCTACCCCACCAAGACCGGCCAGCTCACCACCGAAGAAGTGCTTGCCAAGGTTGGCCCCAAAACCAAGATTCTGGCCGTGGGTCAGGTCTCTAACGTGCTGGGCGTCGAGAACCCGGTCAAGAACCTCGGCAAGCTCGTACACAAGTACGGCGGCTACCTGGTCGTCGACGGCGCGCAGTCGCTGCCGCACATGCCGGTCGATATGGCCGATCTGGGCGCCGACTTCTTTGCCTTTAGCGCGCACAAGGCCATGGGCCCCATGGGTATCGGCGTGCTGTGGGGCAAGATGGACCTGCTCAACGCCATGCCGCCCATGCTTACCGGTGGCGAAATGATCGATTCGGTCACCGAGCAGGACGCCGTCTGGGCGCCCGTCCCCGAGAAGTTCGAGGCCGGCACGCAGGACGCCGCCGGCATCTTCGCCACAGGCGCCTCGACTACCTCGTCAACACGGTTGGCTATGAAAACATCCAGGCACGCGAGCAGGCACTCGTCCACTACCTGATGGGCGAGCTCATGCAGCTCGACTTTGTCCAGATCATCGGCTCCATCTACTGGGACAACCATCACGGCGTCGTGAGCTTTAACGTCAAGGGCATCCACCCGCACGATGTCGCGAGCATCATGGACATGGACGGCGTCTGCATCCGCGCCGGTCACCACTGTGCACAGCCACTGCTCACCTGGCTGGGCGTCGAGAACCTCGCCTGCTGCCGCGCCAGCGTAGCCTTCTACAACGACAAGGCCGACATCGACAAGTTCATCGCCGGTCTGCATCACGTTTGGAGTACGTTCAATGGGTAACCTTTACACCTCCACCACGTTCATGGAGCACAACTCACACCCCGACTATAAGTACGAGATGGATGCCCCCACGCACGAGCACGACGGCATCAACCCCAGCTGCGGCGACGAGCTCACCTTGCAGCTGCGCGTCGAGAACAACGTGATCGAGGAGGCCTCCTTTACCGGCCACGGCTGCGCCATCAGCCAGGCCAGCGCCGACATCATGGCCGACCTCATTACCGGCGAGACGGTCGAGGAAGCACGCCGACTGGCAGGGCTTTTCCTCGCCATGATCCGCGGCGAGGGGCTCTCCGAGGAGGACCTGGAAGACCTGGACGAGGCCGCCCAGCTCCAGGACATCTCGCACATGCCCGCACGCGTCAAGTGCGCCGAGCTCCCCTGGCGTACCCTCGAC
>OCPP01000550.1_pt1 | contig 26788 bp, 12 predicted proteins | sample 1538211 | NCBI WGS metagenome assembly OCPP01 (sample SAMEA2580193, study PRJEB22360) | human gut metagenome | biome: human gut; feature: human-associated habitat; material: faeces | place: Denmark | collected 2008/2010
TAGCAACCGTAACAACAATGTTATTTACATGGATCCGTTATAAGAAGCCGGATGTATCCATGTCATTAAACGGTACATTAGCAGGTCTTGTTATCGTAACAGCAAGTACAGACTGTATTGATATGTACGGTGCAGCCATTGAAGGTATCATCGCAGGTATTGCAGTTGTATTGGTAATCGAATTTATTGATAAAGTATGTAAGGTTGATGACCCGGTTGGTGCAGTCGGTGTCCATTTTGCAAATGGTTTACTCGGAACGATCTGTGTCGGACTTTTCTCAACAGGTCAGAACGGTGTTGGAGCAGGTCTTTTCTACGGCGGCGGATTTAAGCAGCTCGGTATCCAGCTTTTAGGTGTTGTTACAGTCTGCGCATGGGTTGGCGTAACAATGATTATCGTATTTGAAGTATTAAAGCACACAATCGGTTTAAGAGTACCGGCAGATATTGAAATCAAGGGTCTGGATTACGCAGAACATGGTCTTGCAAGTGCTTACTCAGGATTTGAATTTGCAGCAAATGATTTAACAATCGCATCTGATGATGAAATCGAAGTTTTCGGTTCTGAAAAGATGGAAAATGCCGTACCGGCAGTTGTAAAGACTTCTTCTGAAAAGGAAAATAAGATTACAAAGGTTGAAATCCTTGCAAAGCAGTCTAAGTTTGAAAAGTTAAAGAAGGCAATGAACGACATCGGCGTAACAGGTATGACAGTGACACAGGTACTCGGCTGTGGTACACAGAAAGGCGCACCGGAATACTACAGAGGTGTTGAAGTTGATATGCAGCTTCTTCCTAAGATTCAGGTCGAAATGGTTGTTTCAAAAGTTCCTGTTGCAGATGTTATTGATGCAGCAAGGAAGGCACTCTACACCGGACATATCGGTGATGGTAAGATTTTCGTATACGATGTGGAAGATGTCGTAAAGGTTCGTACCGGAGAAACAGGCTACGATGCTTTACAGGGCGCAGATGACTAAGTTGTAAAACTACTATAATATAAAGAATAAATTGAGTGACACCGCAGAAGAGGATAAACTTTTCTGCGGTGTTTTTTGAATCAGATGACGGCTTCACGTATAAAATATCTGTAAAGTTTTTCTTTTAAATTTAATAAAAATAGGAAACGTTCTTGTTTTTAACACAAAAAAGATTTATAATGACAAAAAAAGTAAAAAAGCAAAAACAAGGAGGATTGGCATGGCAGTTTGGAAGATTTCAGAAGATGTTTTTTATGTAGGTGTAAACGATACGACATTGGATTTGTTTGAGAGCCAGTACCGGATACCGGACGGGGTGACATACAATTCCTATGTGATTAAGGACAGCAAAATTGCAGTAATGGATACGGTGGATAACCGGGCGACAGATGCGTGGTTTGATAATCTGGAAGAAGTATTTGGTGGAAAAGCGCCGGATTATCTGGTTGTTTCGCATTTAGAGCCGGACCATGCCGGAAATATTCGGAAATTTCTGGTAAAGTATCCGGAAACGGTTGTTGTGGCAAATGCAAAAACAGTAGCCATGCTGCCACAGTTTTTTGAACTGGATACGGAAGAACTTTCTATATTAGAAGTCAAGGAAGGCGATACGTTAAAGCTTGGCAGACATACGCTGCATTTTGTGATGGCACCAATGGTACACTGGCCGGAAGTCATGGTTGAATATGATGAAGCCGATAAGATTTTATTTTCAGCGGACGGATTTGGCAGATTCGGTGCATTGTCACAGAGCTGCACTTATGATGCCGCAGGAAAAGCACAGGACGTACTGGAGCATGAGTGGACAGGGGAAGCACGAAGGTATTTTATTAATATTGTCGGCAAGTACGGTGCTAATGTCCAGGGCCTTTTAAAGAAAGCAGCGGTACTTGATATTGAAAAAATTGCACCGCTGCACGGACCGGTGCTTACCGGTGGTCTGGAATACTTTTTGGATAAATACGCAAAATGGAGCAGTTATCAGCCGGAAGAAAAGGGCGTCGTGGTGGCATATTCATCAATTCACGGCAATACAAAATATGTGGCTGAACATTTTGCTTCTATATTGAAGGGGCAGGGTGAAGAAAATGTTGCTGTTTTTGACCTTGCAAGAGCAGATATGGCCCAAGCGGTTGCGGACAGCTTCCGTTATGATGCGCTGGTGCTTGCGGGCATTACGTATGATGGTGGATTAATGCCATGCATGGAGGATTTTTTGTATCATTTAAAAATGAAGAATTTCCAGAACCGCTATGCGGCAGTGATTGAAAACGGTTCGTGGGGTCCGGTATCCGGCAGGCTGATGAAGTCATATCTGGAGAATATGAAGAATATAACTATTTGTGAGGATATGGTAACAATCCGGTCAGTCATGAAAAAGGCAGATGGACAGGCATTGGAAAAACTGGCAGAAAAGGTTATAAAAAGAAGCTGATACAGTATATTGTATACACAAACGATAGTGAAAATAAACAAAAATTGTAAAGGCATTACAAAGAAATTATGTATTTTAATAGATAATTTAGAAGAATGCCTTTACATTTTGTCGAAGAAATACTAAAATATAGATAATCGGAATGATACAATTCCACAATATTTTTAAGGAGGATTACAAAGAAATGGCTAGAGCAAAACAATCTATGGATGGTAATACAGCTGCTGCACACGTTGCTTATGCGTTTACAGAAGTTGCAGGTATCTATCCTATCACACCTTCTAGTCCAATGGCAGATGTTGTTGACCAGTGGTCAGCAGCAGGACAGAAAAACATTTTTGGTAATACAGTAAAGGTGGTAGAAATGCAGTCAGAGGCAGGTGCCGCAGGTACAGTACACGGTTCACTTGCAGCAGGTGCATTAACAACAACATTTACTGCATCACAGGGTCTTCTTCTGATGATTCCCAATATGTACAAGATTGCCGGTGAACAGCTTCCTTGTGTATTTGATGTATCAGCACGTACAGTTGCTACACAGTCCCTGAATATCTTCGGTGACCATAGTGACGTTTACGCCTGTCGTCAGACTGGTTTCGCAATGCTTGCTGAAACAAACCCTCAGGAAGTTATGGATTTAAGCCCGGTTGCACACCTTGCAACAATTGAAGGTAAAGTTCCATTCATTAACTTCTTCGACGGTTTCCGTACATCTCACGAGATTCAGAAGATTGAAAAGTGGGACTATGAAGACTTAAAGGAAATGTGCAATATGGAAGCAGTAGAAGAATTCCGTGCACATGCCTTGAATCCGGAACATCCGGCTATGCGTGGTTCACATGAAAACGGTGATGTTTTCTTCCAGCATCGTGAAGCATGTAACTCAGCATATGATGCACTTCCAGCAGTTGTTGAGAAGTACATGAAGAAGATTAACGAAAAGTTAGGTACAGATTATGATTTATTCAACTACTATGGTGCACCGGATGCAGACAGAGTCATCATTGCAATGGGTTCTATCAACGATGTAGCTGAAGAAGTAATTGACTACTTAACAGCAAAGGGCGAAAAAGTAGGTCTTGTAAAAGTAAGACTGTATCGTCCATGGGTATCAGCTTCCCTCTTAAAGGTTCTTCCTAAGACTGCTAAGAAGATTGCGGTACTCGACAGAACAAAGGAACCTGGTTCATTAGGTGAACCTCTTTATCTTGATGTAGCAGCAACACTTCGTGAAGCCGGTATGAATGATGTTATCTTAACAGGCGGCCGTTACGGTCTTGGTTCTAAGGATACACCACCTTCATCAGTATTCGCTGTATACAAAGAACTTGAAAAAGATGCTCCAAAGGCAAGATTTACAATCGGTATCGTAGATGATGTAACAAACTTAAGCTTACCGGAAGTTAAGCCGGCTCCTATTACATCTGCTAAGGGTACTGTTGAATGTAAATTCTGGGGTCTTGGCGGTGATGGTACTGTAGGTGCGAATAAGAACTCGACAAAGATTATCGGTGACCATACAGATAAGTACATTCAGGCATATTTCCAGTATGACTCTAAGAAGACTGGCGGTATTACAATCAGCCACTTAAGATTTGGTGATAACCCAATCAGAAGTCCATACTATATCAATCAGGCTGACTTTGTTGCATGCCATAACCCATCTTACATCACAAAGGGATACAAGATGGTTCAGGATGTTAAGCCGGGCGGAATCTTTATGATTAACTGCCAGTGGTCAGACGAAGAACTCGCTGAACATCTGAATGCAGAAGCAAAGCAGTATATTGCAAAGAACAATATCCAGCTCTACACAATCAATGCAATTGACAAAGCAATTGAAATTGGTATGGGTAAGAGAACAAATACAATTTTACAGTCTGCATTCTTTAAGCTTGCAAACGTAATGCCTATCGATCAGGCAGTTGAATTCATGAAAGCAGCAGCTAAGAAGTCATACAGCAAGAAGGGTGACGCTGTTGTAGAAATGAACTACAAGGCAATTGATGCCGGTGTAGATGCTGTACATAAGGTAGAAGTACCTGCTGACTGGGCAAATGCAACAGAAGAAAAGAAGACAATCAACCGTACAGGTCGTCCGGCTACTGTAAAGATGGTCAACGAACTGTTAGATCCTATCGGATTAATGGATGGTGACAGCCTTCCTGTATCTGCATTTAAGGATATTGCTGATGGTCAGTTTGAAACAGGTGCATCTGCATACGAAAAGAGAGGAACAGCCGTTATGGTTCCTGAATGGGATCCTACAAGCTGTGTTCAGTGTAACAGCTGTGCATTCGTATGTTCTCATGCAACAATCCGTCCGTTTATTCTGGATGCAGGTGAAGTAAGTGCAGCACCTTCACAGATTAAGCTTGCTGATTCTAAGCATGCAGTAGCTGAAGGCATGAAGTTTACAATGTCTGTATCTCCATTAGACTGTATGGGATGCGGCGAATGTGTAACTGTATGTCCGGCAGCCGCTAAGGGCGCATTAAAGATGGTTCCACAGGAATCACAGGCAGAAGAACAGCCGGTATTTGACTACTTAGTAGCAAATGTTGGCAAGAAGGAGATTAAGCCTGTATTTACAGATGCTACTCCTATCGGTTCTCAGTACAACCAGCCACTCCTTGAGTTCTCAGGAAGCTGTGCAGGCTGTGCAGAAACATCTTACGCAAGATTAATTACACAGTTATTTGGTGAGCAGATGTACATTTCCAACGCTACAGGTTGTTCTTCAATCTGGGGTGGTCCGGCAGCTACATCACCATATACAGTAAATAAAGATTCCTTAAAGGGTCCGGCTTGGGCAAACTCACTGTTTGAAGATAATGCAGAACACGGTTTCGGTATGTATCTTGGACAGAAGACTTTAAGAGATCAGGCTATTGCTAAACTTGAAGAAATGGCAGCTTCTGAAAAGGCATCTGCTGAATTAAAGACAGCTGTAGCAAACTTCCTTGCATCTAAGGATGATACAAAGAAGAATGCAGCAGATGTTGCAGCACTGATTCCGGAAGTAGAAAAGGCAGCAAAAGAAGGTTGTCCTCTTGCATCGGAAGTTCTTGCAAAGAAAGATTACCTCGCTAAGAAGTCTGTATGGATCTTCGGTGGTGATGGTTGGGCTTACGATATCGGTTTCGGCGGTCTTGACCATGTACTTGCATCAGGTGAGAATGTAAACGTTATGGTATTCGATACAGAAATGTATTCTAATACAGGTGGACAGGCTTCAAAGGCTTCTAACATCGGTGAAGTCTGCCAGTTCGCAGCAGCAGGTAAGGAAATCAGCAAGAAGAGTCTTGCAGAAATCGCTATGAGCTATGGTTACGTATACGTAGCACAGATTGCTCTTGGTGCTAATCCTGCACAGGCTGTTAAGGCAATTGCTGAAGCTGAAAGCTACAACGGTCCTTCATTAATCATTGGTTACGCTCCTTGCGAACTTCACGGTATCGCTAAGGGTGGTATGAACCACTGCCAGGATGAAATGAAGAAGGCTGTTAAGGCCGGATACTGGAATCTGTTCTCATTCAACCCTGCATTAAAGGCTGAAGGAAAGAATCCATTCACATTAACTTCTAAGGAAGGTGATGGTTCATATCAGGAATTCTTAAATAACGAAGCTCGTTACACAAGACTGATTAAGCCATTCCCAGAAAGAGCTGAAAAACTCTTTGCTGAATCTGAAAAGACTGCAAATGCACGTTACCAGCACTTACTGAAGTTAGTAGAACTTTATAAGTAAAAAAGATTCGTCTTAACAGACAGAATCTAAAATAGAAGCACCCGGAGAGAGTCGGTAAAACGATTTTCTCCGGGTGTTTTTGTATTGTGATATCCTGTTTCTGAGAGAAGGTAAATAGTTGTGATTGCAGAATGAGGTTTAGTATTTAAAAATAATATGGTATATATACGGAATTAATATTTTTTGTATTTTATTATATATGATATGATACTCATTGGAGTAAAATTGCCATAAAGGCAAGAATGGAGGATTATGATGAAAAACAAAAGAGCAAAATGCAAGAAAAGCATTGCAGTTTTGCTTGCGGCAGTAATGGTTGTGTTACTGATGCCGTGGTCGTCTTTTGCAGGTGAAAATGCAAGAGCAGCGACAGGCATAGGTTCTGCTGACTGGAAGACAGCAAAGCTGGGAACGCAGTCAGACGGTATGGTGACACCGGTTTACGACAGTGCCGCAAACAAATTAACGCTGAATACAAAAGCGAAAGGAAAGATGGCAAATACCGGTCAGAGTGGATTTGAAATCTATTACACGAAGGTGAAATCTAAGGATTATAACTTTACAATCCGTGGCAGATTTCACACGACATCGGTAGCAAAACAGGATAACCAGTCCTCTTTTGGACTGGCTGTATTAGATACACTTGGCGCAGCCGATACAACAGCAGATTACATTAATCAGCTGGATGTTTATGCAGCAACAAAGAGTGAAGCAACAGGAACAACGATTCCGGGTGTGCGTCTTTATACGGGCAATTCCGATGCGACAGGAAAGAGCAATGCAGGTGGAAGCTGTGATGTAACACAGTATTTTGACCAAAATGCAACGGTTTTCACACAAAGTAATGCAACACAATTGTATTATAATTTTGAACTTGTTAAAGACGGTAACGGTTATGTATGTAACTGGTATAACGATGACTGGAGCAATGTAGAAAAAACGATTACCGTGTATAATCCGAATAAATTTTTACAGCAGGATTCGGACTATGTGTATGTCGGTTTTTATGCGAGCCGTATCGGAACAGTAGAAGTTACGGATTTAAGCTATGAACAGCATACACCGACACAGGATGAATTAGATGCGGTCAATCCGGATTTGTGGGTGGAGTATGATGAGGCAGAAGTTCATACATTTAACGGAACAACGACTGCTGATGAAGATTATACTTACCGTTTTACAAGTAATGTAACGGGTACGGTCAGTATTTCTGATAATCACGGAAATCAGTACTATACCGATAAGGAAATCAAGAAGGCGGATACAGTTGAATTTAAGCTTTCTGATTTTCAGGTTAAACTGCCGGACGGCGATACAACATTTACAGCAGTTGTTACACCTTATGAAAATGCTGTAAATGCAGATGGAAGCAGAAAATACGATGACAGACTGTTATTAAAAGATTACAGTCCGGTTACAGTAACGGATACGGTTACAAAAGATGCAGCAAAATTCAGTGGAGATACCATTTATGTTTCAGCTGGTGGAAACAGCAAAGCAGCAGGAACAAAAGAAAATCCGACGGATATTTATACAGCAGTATCTTATGCAAAAGCAGGACAGACCATCCTGTTACAGGACGGTACATACAATGTATCACAGGTTGTTTCGATTCCTTATAGCGTTTCGGGAAATCAAGATGCTGTCATTACAATGAAGGCAGAAAATGCAGGAAAAGCGGTGTTAAATGGTGCAAAGCTTCCGGCTTCTTCAGATGCTGTTTTATCCGTAAAGGGTAATTACTGGAAAATACAGGATATTGCGGTTGCATACGCATCAGACGGAACAAAGGGTGTTCATGTATCTGGTAATCACAATGTTGTTTAACAGTGTGAAATGTATAGAAATGGTTCAACAGGTCTTCAGATTAGTTACTCAGGCGGAGAACCAAAATGCTGGTGGCCGTCAGACAATACAATTTTAAATTGTACATCTTATTCAAATTGTGACAGTAAACAAAACGATGCAGATGGATTTGCAGCAAAGCTTTCAGTTGGTGAGGGCAATGTATTTGACGGCTGTATGGCATACAACAACGCCGATGACGGATACGATTTATATGCAAAGAGTACAGAAAAATACGGCCCGATTGGTGCAGTAACCATTCAGAATTCTGTTGCGTACAGCAATGGACTTTTAGTTGCAGAAGATGGAACAACTTCTTATTCTGCGGCAAGTGCAAATGGATTTAAGTTAGGCGGAGAAGGCCTTACAGGAAAACACGTTTTAAAGAACTGTATTTCATGGAACAATGGCGGAAGCGGTATCATGAGCAACAATGGACCAGACTGCCAGGTATATCAGTGTATTTCTGTAGATAACGGACTGTTTTCAAGAGTTGGTGGTACAGCAGACAGAAACAATTATCAGCTGACACCAAAAAACGGTGACAAATTTACAGGAGATACAGGCTATGTACTGGAAAATTCAATCAGCTTCTATACAGATGCAATTGAAAATTACGGTACAATGGCGGCAGATAAATTTACGTTAAAGAATCAGGATTCTTCTGTGATTTATAAGACAACTAATTATTTATGCAATGACATTTCAACCAAGCTTTGCGTAAATACGGAAAATAAAGCAGTGGAAGCAGACTGGTTTACATCGGTGGATTATAAGACGATTACACCGGCAAGAAATGAAGACGGCAGTATCAATATGAACGGCTTATTTGAAATGACAGATAAAGCACCGTTAGGAATCGGTGCGGATTTTTCAGGTAAGACACCGTCAGAACCGGAAGAACCAACAAAAGAATCAACCGTATGGGTAGTCGGCGATTCAACGGTATGCAGCTTTGCAGATGCCTATTACTATCCAAGATACGGCTGGGGTACACAGTTAGCTAATTACTTTGACAGCTCATTGAAAGTTGAAAACCTTGCACTTTCAGGCAGAAGTTCAAAGAGTTTTACAACAGAAGACAATTACAAGACATTAATGGATTCAATGACAAGCGGAGATTATCTGCTCGTTGGTTTCGGACACAATGATGAAAAGGCGGAAGACGGCAGATATACAGACCCGAATGGAGCTTATACAACAGAAGGTTCATTTGCCAATTCTTTATATGAAAATTATGTAAAACCGGCGCAGGAAAAAGGCGTAACGGTGATTTTATGTACGCCGATTGTCAGAAGAACAGCAACAGGAGAGTGGAGCAGCTCCAACCTGCACATTACAAGTGATGCTGTCAGTGACGGAAAGACGTATGCAGGCGGCGATTATGCAGAAGCCGTCAGAAAGCTGGGAGCAGATACGGGTGTCGCAGTAGTGGATATGACAACACTGACAAAGAACCTGTATGATTCACTGGGCGCAGATGAAACGTTGAATTTACATTCATGGACATCATCGAATGCAGGCAGTGTGGATAATACACATACCAATATTTATGGTGCGCGTTACAACGCGTATATGCTGACACAGGAAATCAAGAAGTTAAATGTGGCAGGCATTGCAGACCACATTTTATCCGCAGAAGCACCGGTAAAGAGCGAAGTATTAAAGCCGAACCCGGATTATAAGGAAGCGGATTACAAACCGGTAACGGGTGAGAGTACACTCTGGAAGAAAGCAGGCATCTGGAGCGGCTCTGTATTTGGAAATGTTGGCGGTAATCCATCAACAGTTAATCAGACACTGGAAACAGATGCTGATGGAAATATCCATATTGCAGTCAGAAACAACAAGGGAAAGATTGCAGGCACAGCCGATGGTATTGCAATGTATTACTATAAGGTACCGGCATCAAGCAGTTTTACGCTGACAGCCAAAGCAACCATCAATTCATTTGACAGCAATGACCAGGTATCCTTTGGTCTGATGGCAAGAGATGATATGTATCTTGACAAAAATACAACTGATGCACTGGGCGATTACGTAGCAGCCGGACCGCTGAAGTTAAAGACCGGTGCATGGAACTGCTTTGCAAGAAAGAGCGGCGTGCTGACACAGGGCGGAACCTGCACAAAAGCAATAGCGGCAGGAGATACGATAGACTTAAAGATTGAAAGCAATTCAGACGGATATGCCTGCACATTTGGACAGGAAGAAACTGTTACCGGTGGATTCGATTTCAAGCTGACAACGATTGATTCAGATTATGTTTATGTTGGTATGTATGTGGCAAGAAAAGCAGATGTAACATTCTCTGATGTAAAACTTATCGTAGATGGTAAGGAAGTTACAGCAGAACCGGAACAGCCAAGTGAACCGGAGCAGCCAAGTGAACCGGAACAGCCGACGACACCTGAACAGCCGACCACCCCGGAGCAGCCAACGACCCCAAGTCAGCCGACCACCCCGACAGAGCCGACCACCCCGGAGCAGCCGACGACACCAAGTGAGCCAACAACACCGGAACAGCCGACGACACCAACAGAAACAAAGACAACGGTTACAGTCAACGGAAGCGGTACAGTAACTGTTCCTGAAACAGTTGAATTTGTGGGTGCAGACGGCGGTGTATTAAAGAATACAAAGTTAATCCTGAATATCGTAAAAGAAGGACAGGCATATGTATCAGCCGCACAGCAGATGAAAGCGGCAATCGAAAAAGAAATGCCGGAAACTTTGAAAAACAGCAGTGTTTCTTATCTGGAAATGAATCTGACAGATGAAGCAGGTCAGACTGTAACATTTAAGAATGGCAAGATGGGGGTTACTTTGGAATATCCGGCAGGAACAGGAAAGAGCGGTTACTCATTTGCAGTGCTTCATTTGACAGAAAATGGTCTGGAAACACTGATGCCGCAGCTGACAGACAATGGACTTTATGTTGAAGTTTCCTCATTCAGCCCGTTTGCGGTAGTTTATCAGACAGTAAATGAACAGCCGACCACACCGTCAGAACCGGAACAGCCGACTGTTTCAGAGCCGACAACAGTACAGCCGACACAAACGGTACAGCCGTCTACGGAAGGTTCTGCAGCAACAACTTCTGATGCACAGACAGAGGATACAGGTGTTGCAACTGCGGACACCATGCGTGCAGTTCCATTTGTACTGATGATGTTTGTGGCAATGACAGCATTCGTCGTGCTGGCAGGCAGAAAGAAAAAAGAAGTAAGATAATAAAATAAAAAACATATAGTAAATATATGGAGGAAACCTCCGGTCGTTAGAAGTAAAGCAAAAATCTGACGACCGGGGGTCATTTTTTGTTACAAAATTAGATATACAGATAAAAAATTTTGTTTTATTAAAATGAAAATACATATTTTGTACAAGCAGAACAACAAAAGTAATAAAAAAATATTAAAATTTACAAAAGAATTGTGAAATATTAACAATTAAATGAGCAAAAAAACGTTTAAAACAGAGAAAAGAAAAATAGTTTTATAAAATATATTGCAAAATGAATGCAATGCAATTATAATCCGCAGTATAAATTTAAAATAAATAATAGGAGGTTTTACAAATGAAGTTGCGAAAAACAACCAAAAGATGGATCAGCATGGCATTAACGCTTCTGATGATGATAACATCAGTATTTACAGGCGATTATGCCATTTTTGCTGCGGATTCTGAAGAATATACGTACGCAGACGGATTTCTGGTAACAGAACCAGTAAAAGGAACTGCATATGCATTTAATTTTCAAAACAAAGACAGTGAAATCTATGATACATCAAAAGAAAGTGCTAATCCGGAAATGAAATGTGGCACATTTGGATTGATGACCGTGGAGAAGGTGGGAAAATTCCATAGTACAGATCATGGCATGAACGGACAGGCACAGATGACGTTTAAGGTCGCTGGAAATTGTATGATTACAATTGGAGGATGTCAGTTTACAGGACAGAATGACCAGTTTGTATTAAAAACAACAACGGGAGCATTGGATGCCGTGTCTAAAGTAGCAAAAACAGCAAAATGTTATAATCGGGCTGATACAAGTGGTCAGGACAGAGTAAGCTTTTGTTATGTGGGAGATGCGGGAACAGTTACCGTGAGTTCACCGGGATCGTATATACCGGAAATTCTGATTACACCGCTTGCAGATGATTATATACCACAGTCTATAATGGTGGCTGATGGAATGACAGCAGCACAGATGGCAGTGAATACCAGCTATTATTATGATTTCAGGATAAAAGATAGTGTGCTTTACAATTTAGACAGCAGTGTGTCAGAACCTGTTTTGAATACAGGTGTTATAGGATTGATGGAGGTTCGGACACCCGGACGGTATAAGGATTCAACACATGGAATGCAGGGGAAAACGGAATTTACGATTCAGGTACCGGGAGACTGCAGCATTATGATTGGAGGCTGCCGGTGGGGTGGTGATATTAAACTTAATACTGAATCCGGAACACTTGACCAGACGGTTCAGTCTTCAAAGACACAGAATTGTTATAGTGAATCCCAGACCGACGGTTCGGATCGAATTGTTTTTGAGTATACGGGAAATGCCGGAACAGTTACGCTGACAGCAAATACATATATTCCGTATATTCTTGTGACTCCATCCGAACTTCAGAAACCGGAAGTTACAAGACAGATTGAAGTGTGGGATTTTGGGGCGAAGCAGGAAGAGGATACACAAATATATCATAACAATATCACACAGGCAGCATGGGATGCCAATGGTCTTATAGGTGAAAATGGTACACTGGATGGGACGGTTAATACAGATAAGATAGTGAATTTTGGTACACTTGCAGTAAAATACGAAAATGGAGACAGCATACAGGGCGGTGTCAATGCGTTGAAATTTGTCACAGGCGGTGTGAATTATACGACATTTTCATATGAGGACGGATATTGTTCTGATGGTGTATGGAAATGCAATGGAAAAGGTGGAAATACAAGACGCTGTGTTACATTAAATGATGTATGTGCCGGAGATAAAATTGTGGCATATATGGGGTCTTATACAAAAGAAACCGACAAAGTTCATTTCCTTTATAAAGGGACACAGGGAACACAGGACGATACAGCAGATATTGGAAATGCAGCCTGTAAACGGTATGAATTTATTGCACAGTACAGTGGACAGTATCAGATTTATGTTGGAAGTACGACAAATGTAAAACCGGTATACCACAGAATTTTACAGATTCCTCCGGTTGAGGTAACAGGAACTGTAGATATGGCAGGGGGGGATATTGCAGAATATGGCGTAAAATTTATAAATACGGAAACACTGGAAGAAGTGCAGGCAAAGGTTAAAAATGGAATGTATAAAGTTTCCCTGACACCGGGATATACATATACGGCAGTTCTTACAGAAAATGTGGGATTTGGTTTCACAGATGCGTGTAAAAATATTACAGTGCAGGATACAGATGTAATAAACGGAAAACAGCAGAATCTTTTTGTGGAAAGTAAAAATGTGTGTGAATTAAAAGGAAACATATCAGGCTTTGATACAGATTATAATACCAGTGCATTAAGGGTTATTTTAAAAGCACCTCAAAATTCAGAAAAAGAAGATGTTGTTTTTATACCGGATGAACAGGGAGCTTACAGTGTAAGTATTGAACCGGATGTAACATATACGATTACATTAAACGGCGTTAACGATTATGAGCCGGACGGAACAGCGCAAATCCGTCTGACACAATCAGCACAAGAGAATATTCATGTCGTAAAAAAAGAAACTTACACAGTGTCAGGTGCATTTACAGGTTTGGATGTGCCGGATACAGTGACAGCGTTACAGTTTGTGAATATGGAAGACCGGTATATATATGATGCAGCGATTTCTGCAAATAGTTATCAGCTTAAACTGCGTAACGGTACATATGAAGTAAAAGCAGAGGCAGGGGACTATCAGACTGTTTCACATATTGTCGTTGAAAATCAGGCAGTCGCAAGAGATTTGCTATTTTTAACGACAAAAAAAGAAAAACTTGAATGGGTACCGGATATTTATGTCGGATATGACCAGAAAGAGCATAATTATCAGACAGTGCGGGAAGCAGTAAAAGCATGTAAAGCGATGAATCCTTCTGATGAATCAAAGCGTATTACTGTTCATATCGCGCCGGGGGTGTATCGTGAGCAGGTTCTTGTAGATACACCATATGTAACATTTATTAATGATGAACCGGAAAAAGAAGTGCTGTTAACGTGGTATTATGGTATTGGATACGAATACTACAGTATTGGTGCTGACGGGTATTATTCAGAAGCAGCAGCGTATGACAAATTTGAAAAAAATACTGCACAAAAATGGGGTGCGGCTGTTTATATAAAAAATACGGCAACAGCATTTCGCGCACAGAATATTACATTTGAATCGTCATTTAATAAATACATTACAGATGAAGAATTGGCAGACGGTGTGACACCGGGTGGACCGGATATTAAGAATTTTGAAAGAACCAAAGATTCTGATGCGGCAAGCGGTGAGGCTACAGAACGTGCCAGTGCGCTTGCAGTTGAAGGTTCACAGTCGGAGTTTTATGAGTGTAGAATTGTCAGTAGTCAGGATACACTGTATACAGGTAATAATATTCAGGCATATTTCAAGAACTGTTTCATAGATGGCAATACTGATTATATCTTTGGCGGCGGTGATGTTTTATTTGATGCCTGTGAACTGAGTTATTATGGATACAGCAATACACAAAAGGGCGCTTATATTACGGCTGCGGCAGATGGAAGTACGACCGGTTACATTTTCAGAAATTGTTATGTGTCAGCCAATGATGCATGGGATGTAGCGGCAGGATATTTTGGAAGACCATGGAGAAGCAGTGCAACGGTTGCATTTTTAAATACAAAGCTTCAGACAAAGGATACAGTAACAGCGGTAGGCTGGAATTCAATGAGTGGTGCCAGACCGGAAGATGCAAATTATCAGGAATACAATACGACGGTTTTAGGAAGCGGTGCGGCAGATGTTTCAGCTAGAACGGCAGGCACAGTAAAGAATGAAAATCCATATGCAGATATTGTGCAGACATTTAAGGGCTGGCAGCCGTTTTATTTTGTACAGGAAACAGACACGGCAGTGACAGTGAAAGATATTGCCATCGAAGGCGAGCTTAAAACGGGTTCTGTTTTAAAGGCATTGTATACGTTAAGTGGTAATGAAGAAGCGGATGCCTCTGTATTGGAATGGTATCGTATAACACCATCAGGAGAAGAAACACTGGTAAAGGCAGTACCTTCTTATGCGGATAAAAGCTATACAATTACGCAGGAGGATGCAGGATGTTTTATCAAACTGGTTATAAAGCCGGAAACAATCAGTGGAACAACAGGTGACAGTAAGAGCTTTGTATCGGCACAGGTGCCAAAACAGCCAACGAAACCGGAGCAGCCGTCAAAACCTGAACAGCCGGATGTTCCATCATTCAATGCGGCAACGGTATGGACCGTAGGAGATTCAACAGTATGCAGTTTTAATGACACCTATTATTATCCAAGGTATGGATGGGGAACACAGTTAGAACATTATTTTGATAGCAGTCTCACAGTGAAAAATCTTGCATTGTCAGGAAGAAGCTCAAAAAGCTATGTGCAGGAAGAACAGTATCAGACATTAATGCAGGGAATGAAAGCAGGAGATTACCTGTTTGTTGGCTTTGGACATAATGATGAAAAAGCGGATGAAGGACGGTATACGAATCCAAATGGCAATTATTTGACAGAAGGTTCATTTGCCAATTCGCTGTATGTAAATTATGTAAAACCGGCGCAGGAAAAAGGCGTTACAGTTGTTCTTTGTACACCGATTGTCAGAAGAACAGCAACAGGAATATGGGAAGATTCAAATCTGCATATCACATCGGATTCAGGTAAATTTGAAGGAGGAAATTATGCCGAGGCAATTCGTAAAATGGGTGAAGATTTAGATATAACCGTTGTGGATATGACAACGCTTACAAAGAATCTTTATGATGAACTGGGAGCAGATGAAACATTGAATTTACATGCATGGACCTCGTCTTCTGGTACCAGCGTAGATAATACGCATACGAATATTTATGGTGCACGTTATAATGCATACATGATGACAAGAATATTGAAAGAACAGAATATTCCGGGACTTTCAGAACACATTAAGGAGGCCCAAAAACCGTTAAAGAGCGAAGTATTGCAGCCAAATCCGGATTATAAGGAAGCAGAATATACTCCGGTTACAGATGTCAGTCAGCTTTGGAAACAGATTGGTATCTGGAGCGGTTCGGTATTTGGCGACCTTGGCGGTAAGCCGTCAAAGGCAACGCATGTGCTTGAAGGACTGGAAAATAACACAGTCCATATTAAGAGTACAAAGGGAAAAATAACGGATACTTCTGACGGTATAGCGATGTATTATTATAAAGTCCCAGCAAAAAGTGTATTTACACTGTCAGCTAAAATGAGAGTGTTATCTTACGATGTACATGATCAGGCTTCATTTGGACTGATGGTAAGAGATGCTGTATGGCTGGATATGAATACGAAAGATATGATGGGAGATTATGTGGCAGCAGGACCACTAAAATTATCAAAACAGGGAAATGTATGGAACTGTTTTGCGAGAAAGAGTGGTGCTTTAACACGGGGAGGAATCTGTGTAAATGAAATTGCAGCAGGTGATGTGATTGATGTTAAAATTGAAAGCAGTACAGACGGATATGCCTGCACATTCGGGAAAGAAGAAACAATTACCGGTGGATTTGACTTTAAATTGACATCTATTGATTCCGATTATGTCTATGTGGGCATGTACGTGGCAAGAAATGCCGATGTAACCTTCTCTGATGTAAAGCTTATCGTAGACGGCAGGGAAGTCACAGCAGAACCGGAACAGCCAAGCGAACCGGAGCAGCCGACGACACCGAGTGAGCCAAGCGAACCGGAGCAGCCGACGACACCGTCAGAGCCGACGACACCGTCAGAGCCGACGACACCGTCAGAGCCGACGACACCGGAGCAGCCAACAACACCGTCAGAACCGACGACACCGGAGCAGCCAACAACACCGGAACAGCCGACAACACCGGCAGAGCCGACGACACCGGAACAGCCAACGACACCGGCAGAGTCAACAAAACCGGAAGCCGCGTATGTAGATATTACAGTTGAAGGTGTGGCAGCGGCAACAATCGGTCCTGATGCGGTTGTAAAGACTGTGGATGGAACTGTGCTTACAGCCGACCAAATAAAGCTTATTTTGACAACTGTGACAGAGAGTGAACAGCAGTTTGCAATCAAAAATAAATTGGAAAGTCAGGCTATGGCATTAAAGGCAAATAACGCTTATTACCACATCGGTCTGACAGATATGGCAGGAAATACGGCAGAATTGGTACAGGGAACAATTCGTTTTCTTCTTGCATATCCGGACGGAACAGGGGAACAGGACAGTTTTGTTGTGTATCATGTGAAGGATAACGGAGAAATAGAAAACATGCCGGTGCAGTTATCTGCAAATGGTATTGTAATAGAAACAACGGGATTCAGTGATTTTGTTGTCAGCTATGATATAGTTCGGTCAGCAGATACGACACATAATACAGATACAGACGATGTAAAAACAGCAGATATGGCGCAGACACTTCCGTATACAGTCATGTTACTGGCAGCATTTGGATGCTTTGGTCTGGTAGTTACATCGAAAAAGCGTCATGCAAAATAAAAAGTAAGATATAAAAAATAATGACCGCTGTGTGAAAGGTGAAATTATTTTACCGGATTCGCACGGCGGTCTGTTTTTTGATGATTTTTGATAATAAAGGTAAAGGCTGATTTTATGATGGGTGGGGCGTTTGTAACGAATGTTGCAGAAAAATTGCAAGAAATTTGTAAAAAAAGATTGACACAGAAGTTAAAATCAGATATACTTATATTCGTTGGTGCGAGTTTATAAGCAACAGCAAATTTAATATTTGTATTATGCGCGAGTGGCTCAGTGGTGGAGCACCTCCTTGCCAAGGAGGGGGTCGCGGGTTCGATCCCCGTCTCGCGCTCTTTTTATTTTTAGGGAAGCCGGTAGTTTGCAGGCTTCCATCAATCCGATTTCCCGATTTTCATGAACCAAATATTTATACATATTCATTAGAAAGTACTTTTGCAGATAGGGCGGTTTATCGGACCGGTTTAAGATGTTAAATAAAAAGTCACGACACCTTTTTGAAAATTATTCCACAGTATGCTACAATAAACAATTGCAGACAAAGTCTTAAGAAATTTAAAGATTTATAAGAGTTTAATTTTAAGGCGTTTCGAATAAAATAAATAGCAGTGAATAATAAAAAAGAGGTGAAAGGGTAGTTGAAGCGGGAACAGATTAAGAAAAACAAAAAGAAAGCCGGAAAACGGCATAAAAATCTGATACTTTTATCACTGCTTGCACTGGCACTGACAGCAGGCTGGTATGTTTTTACGACACCGTCCGGTAAATTGTTAAATACCGGTGCGTGGTTTGCGGCAGAAACCGATAAATCTGATACGCGGGAAAAACAGACACTTTCGGCTGTTACGCAGAAATACAGCGATGAAACGCAGTATGCAACCGGTGATTATATCAATGTGTATCATTTTTTGGATACACTGGAGAAAGTGCCAAACCGCGGGCTTCAGATGAAGATGGGCAAAGACGGCTGTTATCAGATGAACAGCAATGACGATTCGCGCAATTTTAACATTCTGCAGCTGACGGATATTCATATTACGGGAACGGAAGGTTCTTATAAAAAGGATATACAGGCGATTGATACCGTGTATACAATGATACAGCGCACAACACCGGATTTTATCGTGCTGACGGGAGATGTCATTTTTGGTGTGGACGGATACGATGCCAATGACGGCATGCGTGCATTAAATGTTGTCAGTAAACTGATGGATACGATAGGGATTCCATGGACATGGACATTTGGAAATCATGATCATACATTTTTTGACCAGTTTTCATCATCTACAATCGCAGCCATGCTGGCGCAGAGCAGCACACTTCGCATTTATCCGAAAAATGAAACGCTTTCCGGCTACACCAACGGCATTTTTAAATTGTGCAATAAAAAAGGAAATCTTGTTATGGGACTGGTCATGCTGGATTCCGGCGACCGCATTTTTGATAAAAACGGTGGCAGTCTGGGGTATGATTATATTCGTGATGACCAGGTGGAGTGGTATGCAAAGCAGATTGGACTGTTGCAGGGACAGTATGGAGCAGATGCAAAAACACTGATGTTTTTCCATATTCCGCTTCAGGAATATCAGACGGCATGGGATACCGGTACACCGGTCTTTGGTACAAAGCGTGAGGCAATAGATGTGTCGCAGATGCACAGCGGCATCTTTTCAAGGGCATTGGAATTAAAAAGTACGGTGGCGATGTTTTGCGGACATGACCATGTGAATGACTTTGGAATCTATTATGAGGGCATTGAACTGGTTTACGGTAAATCAATTGATTACATTGCTTATCCGGGCATTGAGAACCAGAAAGAACAACGGGGTGCAACTCTTATCAGTGTGGATTCGAAAAGCGGGTATAATATTACACCGCTAAGATTTGAGTGACAGAAAAATTGACAGAAAAATCAAAAAAAGTTATTGACAATACATTAAAAATGGTGTATATTATTCCTTGCATTGCGGCAGTCGTAAGACAACCAGATGCAGGGAAATATGCGCGAGTGGCTCAGTGGTGGAGCACCTCCTTGCCAAGGAGGGGGTCGCGGGTTCGATCCCCGTCTCGCGCTCTTTTATTTTAAAGAGGAAGCCAGTAGATACTGACTTCCTCTTTTTTTGTGCTCAATTTGTTTCAAGACATTATGCGTGCCGCAAAGCACACATAAACAACCTACTATCTCATCAATTTTCATAATTCAGTAGGTCTTTTTCTTATTGTTAGCTGGTATGTAATGCTTCTTCCCAACTTAAATACCTACTATTTTGTCATAATTCACACTTTTAGTATGTCTTTTTTCTCATATCTGTAATATCAGACAGATTTGGTTTGAAAAAAAAACCTACTATTCTCGCATAAATCATCAATTTAGTAGGCAATTTTCTTTATTCTCGTTAATTCTCCTCAGAATTTCCTCTTGATAAACCTACCATTTGATCATATTTAGCAGTCTTAGTAGGTTTCCCCCTCATCTATAGCATTATAGATTCAACTTTTTTAAATTTACACTTGACAGATTAATATTTTATGTGTATTATCTTATTTGTGTTCACAAGAGAATTTAATTAAAGAACATTAATTATGCGCGAGTGGCTCAGTGGTGGAGCACCTCCTTGCCAAGGAGGGGGTCGCGGGTTCGATCCCCGTCTCGCGCTCTTTTTATTTTCAGGGAAGCCGGTATTTAAGTCGTATCAACGATTTGTGTACCGGCTTTTTGTATGGAAATTTCGGGAATCCGGTTATCTTTAATATTTTGTGCCATAAATCATCAAAAATGCTTGATTTGTGGCACTTTTTTTGTTATTAAAAAGATAGGCAAATTTCAGCGGTAATTGAATTGACATAAAGAGGCGAAAGGGAAAAGAAGAATGGCAGAAAAAGCAGAAAATATCATTGAACTAAAACATATTACCAAGGTTTACAGTGATAATGGTTTTAAGGCAGTGGATGATTTTAATCTTGAAGTAAAGCGGGGAGAATTTGTAACATTTTTAGGACCGTCAGGGTGCGGAAAAACAACGACACTCAGAATGATAGCCGGATTTGAACTGCCATCAAGCGGAGAAATTTTATTAGATGGCAGGGACATTGCACATCTACCTGCAAACAAAAGACCGATTAACACGGTATTTCAGCGGTATGCCCTGTTTCCGCATATGAATATCTATGAAAATATTGCATTTGGATTAAAACTCAAAAAGTTACCGAAAGAAGAAATCCGCAAAAAAGTCAAGCACGTTCTGGCAATGGTGGATTTGGAAGGCTTTGAAGACAGAAAGATTGCAACACTTTCCGGCGGACAGCAGCAGCGTATTGCGATTGCGAGAGCGCTTGTCAACGAGCCGGAAATTCTGATGTTAGATGAACCGTTAGGCGCACTGGATTTAAAAATGCGTAAGGAAATGCAGCTTGAATTAAAAAATATGCACGACCAGCTTGGCATTACATTTATCTATGTAACGCACGACCAGGAAGAAGCGCTTACGATGTCGGATAAAATTGTGGTGCTTTCGGAGGGAAAAATCCAGCAGATTGGTACGCCGGAGGACATTTACAATGAACCGAAAAATGCGTTTGTAGCCGATTTTATCGGAGAGAGTAACATTTTCAAAGGTATTATGACAGGACATATGAAGGTGCGTTTCTGCGGCGGGGAATTTACCGGAATGGATGATGTGCCGGAAGGAACACTGGTTGATGTCGTTGTCAGACCGGAAGACGTTATTATTACGGCGCCGCAGGACGGAACGGTTGCAGGTGTTGTAACTTCGGTTATTTTTAAGGGGATGCATTATGAAGTGGCGGTGGAATCCGGAAAGTACGAAATTATTATCCGTACCACAAAGTGTTATGCGGTCGGTGATGAAGTCGGTATCTGTTTAGAGCCGGACGGTATTCATGTCATGCTTGCCGAGGACCATACAACCAGCTTTGTAACAACAATAAACAGCGACTATACATTAGATTTTAACGGAAAGGTTATCCGCTGTGATTTGACAAAAGTTGTACCGAAGTCGAAGATGAAGGACAATGCGCTGATTGATGAAAACGGAGAAACGGTGGATATTTCCAAGTTAAAAGTACAGGTATCCATTCAGCCGGACGACATTGAGATGAGCGATGAGGCAGAAGCCGGTCTTGTATCGGGAGAGATTATCAACCTGATTTACAAGGGCGATCACTACAGCTACGTTGTGCGTACCGAATACGGATATGACCTTATTGTAGATGACGAATATCTGTGGAATATGAACGATAAGGTCAGCTTAGTCATGCCGGAAGACAAGATGAAATTTCAGTTGAAGAAGTAGAAACGGAATGGAGTAGAATATGAAAAACGTGTTTTCGCGCAGACAGATGGGGATTCCGTATGGCGTGTTCCTTGCATTTTTTGTGGCTGCGCCTTTGATTGTGCTGTTTTATTATGCCTTTACCAACGGCTCAGGACAGTTTACATTAAATAATTTGAAAAATTTCTTTGTCGACCCCAATACAATGGGGACGTTATGTTACAGTATTGTACTGGCGGTAACGGTGACACTGGTCTGTCTGGTGATTGCCTATCCGGTGGCGTATATTTTAGCGGGCAGTGCATTAAAAAGAAAGGGTGTTATTCTGATGCTTTTTGTGCTGCCGATGTGGATTAACTTTACACTGCGTATTACGGCATTAAAAGAAATCCTTTCTTTAATAGAAGGAAATTTGGCATTTCACCCGTTTTTAAATACGGTTATCGGAATGACGTATGATTTTCTGCCGTTTATGATTCTGCCGCTGTATACAACGCTTTCAAGACTGGACTCTTCGCTGATAGAAGCGGCGGGCGATCTGGGTGCAGATTCATTTCAGACATTTATAAAGGTTATTTTTCCGCTGTCAATTCCTGGAATTGTCAGCGGGGTTTCCATGGTGTTTTTACCGGCAATGACGAACTATGTTGTGCTGGATATGCTCTATAACAGCACGTACATCATGGGCAGTCTGATTGGCAGCTATTTCAGCGCATACGACTGGCACAACGGCTCAATGATTGCCCTGATACTGTTATTTATTATCGGTATCGTGGCGGTCGTATCCGAGGGAAATGATACGGAAAATACAGGCAGGGGATTAGTGTGAAGAATCCTTAAATCTAAGATTCTTCACGTCAAGCATAGCTTGATGTTAGCACTTTGTGCCGCAGGCGTCACAAAGTCGCTTTTTATCGCAGAGCCAAATAAGATTTGGCTCGCGATTCCTCCGGCATTAAAATGCCTGCGGAATGGAGATTATTATAATGAAAAAAGGATTCAGATACGGATGGATTGGTCTGGTTTTATTATTTATGTATGCACCGATTCTGATTCTGGCAGTCTACAGCTTTACGGATGCTGCCAATATCGGACCGTTCCGGTCTTTTTCCGTGCATAATTATGTGACACTTTTTACGACACCGGAGCTGTTAAACATGATTTTAGGCTCAGTGATTTTAGCGGTGGGCAGTGGTTTGATTGCAACGATTCTTGGTACATCGGGTGCAATTGGTGCATTTTATTCTAAAAAAAGAGTGAAAACGGCAATGAGTGCGCTCAATCAGGTGCCGGTTGTCAATGCAGATGTTGTAACCGGATTTTCAATGTGTATTCTGCTCGTGGTTGTGTTCGGTGTGAGCAAGGATACATATATTCCACTGGTACTGGGACATGTGGTTTTGAGTGCGCCGTTTGTTTATCTGGCGGTAGTGCCGAAGTTAAAGCAGATGGACCCAAGCATTTACGAAGCGGCGCTCGATTTGGGGGCAACACCGTTTTATGCGCTGGTCAAAGTGATTATTCCGGAAATTGCATCGGGAATTTTATCAGGGTTTGTCATGGCAATCACACTTTCACTGGATGATTATTTTGTTGCAACCTATACGAAACCGGCAACCTTTGATACGATTAGTACTTATGTAGTAAATGCGACAAAGGGTTCACAGACAGAGATTAAGACGGCACTGTGGGCGCTGTCTACGATTATCTTTTTGGTTGTTGTTGTGGTTGAACTTGTATTAAATCTGGCACCGGCAAAGAAGGCAGCAGGAGAGGAGACTGAAATTGATGAGTAAACGGTATAAGCGGCTGTTGTCCGTCATAATTTCCATTGTACTGCTGGCAGGCATCGCAACAGCAGTGGGGGCAGTTGATATTTTTTCTTTAAAAAACAGTGAGCAGGCGGCAATGGCATCGGATTCGGATACTATCATCCTGCGTGTGTGTAACTGGGAAGAATACATTGATACCGGGGACTGGGACGAAGCGATAGAATTGGACAGCGGTGAAATTAAGGGTGAAAATTCTATTGTAAAGGATTTTGAAGACTGGTATTATCAGATTTACGGTAAAAAAGTTGTGGTCGAATATAGCACCGTCGGAACAAATGAAGAATTATATAATATGCTGACACTCGGCGATGAGTATGATTTGATATGTCCGTCGGAATACATGATTATGAAGCTGATGGCTGAGGGCTGGCTGGAACCGTTTTCAGAGCAGTTCTTTGATAAAAATGTAACAGAAAATTATTACACACGCGGCGTTTCACCGTTTATCCGCAGTACCTTTGATGAAAATACGATTAACGGGGAGGCATGGAGCCGTTACGCCGCCGGGTATATGTGGGGCATTACAGGGATTGTATACAATCCGGAGGAAGTCACAGAAGAGGAAGCTTCTACGTGGAAAATTATTTCAAATGACAAGTTTAAACGGCAGATTACGATTAAGGATAATGTCAGGGATTCAATGTTTGCGGCGGTCGGTGCGATAAAGTCGGATAAGCTGTTGTCGTCTTCCTTTTTAAATGCCGCAGATTATAAAGAACGTCTGTCGGCAGAAATGAATGATACATCTGAAGAAACGATTGAGCAGATTCAGGAGTATTTGCAGGCAGTTAAAGACAATGCCTACTCTTTTGAAACGGACAGCGCAAAAGCCGATATGATTACCGGAAAAGTGGTAGCGGGCTACCAGTGGTCAGGCGATGCCGTGTATACGATGGATCAGGCAGAAAAAGATGATTTTTATCTGGATTTTGCAGTGCCAAGAGAAAGCACGAATCTGTATTTTGACGGCTGGTGCATGTTAAAGAACGGCATTAAAGACAGCGCAGAGAAAAAGCAGGCGGCAGAAGGGTTTATCAATTTCCTTTCAAAGCCTGAAAATGCAGTCCGCAATATGGATTATATCGGATATACGTCCGTGATTTCCGGCGGGGACAGTCCGGTGGTCTATGACTATATTAAATGGAATTACGGCGCAGAAGACGGAGGGGAAGATACCGTGACCTATCCGCTCGGTTATTTCTTTTCCGGTGATACGGAAGATAAAAAGTATATGCTGACGGTTCCGGCAGAACAGACACACCGCCAGTTATCCGCGCAGTATCCAACCGAGGAGATGATAGAGCGCAGTGCAGTCATGAGTTATTTTGACACCGAGGAAAATGCGCGTATCAATCAGATGTGGATTAATGTGCGTTGTTATAATATTGAAAATGTACCGGTATGGGCATGGATTGTAACAGGACTTGTCATTGCGGGATTGATTGTACTTGCGGTAAGAAAGCATTTTAAAAAGAAAGTATACATAAAATAAAAATGATTGCATGAAAAAAGCAGATAACGGGAATCGAACCCGCCTTTCCGGCTTGGGAAGCCGGCGTTCTACCGATGAACCATATCTGCATGGAAATCATTATAGCACATTGACTTTAAAATTCAAGTTGAAATTCAATTAAAAAATCCGGCAGAAAACCGGTTGGCAGGCTGAAATATCAGACCTTTCAACCGGCGTCTGCCGGATTTTTACTTTATGAAACTTCGCCTACGGCGGATATTAGCAACCGAAGTAAAAAAACTTGCAAATTACGCTAAATAACTCGGAACAGCTATTAAAGTTAAAACACATAAAATTATTGCCTCCTTGTTTTTCGTTTATTTGTATCAGCTGATTACAAATGAATTGTAACAATTTTGTAACATTTGAGCAATAGGAGGTTACTGGAAAAAGACTTGACAGATAACGTGCGGTGTAATAATATAAATAAAAAGATATTATATGACATATAATATCATGCAACAAAATAATAAAAAGAAACGGAGACAGAAATGATTTTTCAGATTGGTTCGGCACTGCTGGATGCCTGTGTTCTGTCTGTTCTGGAGCGGGAAGATATGTATGGATATATTCTGACACAGAATGTCAAGGAGGTTGTGGATATTTCAGAATCCACGTTATATCCGGTACTGCGCAGACTGCAAAAGGAAGCATATCTTGTCACCTATGACCAGCCGTTTGCAGGAAGAAACAGACGGTATTATCAGATTACGGACAAGGGCAGAGAGCAGCTTGCAATGTACAGGAAAGAGTGGATTGCATACAAATCCAATATTGACAGAATATTGACAGGAGAGGAAAAGCAATGACGAGAGAAGAATATTTGAATATTTTACAGGCAAATCTGCAATATCTTCCGCCGCAGGAAGCAGAAAACATCATGGAATATTACCGGGAATATTTTGATGATGCCGGTGTAGAAAATGCGGAAAAAGTAATGCAGGAGCTGGGCGCACCCGAACAGCTTGCAAAAAGGGCGGCGGCAGATGCTGCCGCGGAAAATGAATTTGCAGGCGCAGCAGGTTCCGGACAGAATCCGGGCTTTGCAAGTTATAACGGACAGACAGCCGCAAAGAAAAAGCATACGGCGGCAGACATTACATTGGCGGTGATTACATCCCCAATCTGGGCAAGTCTTTTACTGGCGGCAGTCTGTGTGCTGTTTGCGGTGGTGATTACCGTTGCGGCAGTGGTGCTGTCATTGGGATTTGCGGCGGCGGTCATGGTAGCTGCCGGATTATTTACCGTGGGAACAGCACTTGTTACTGTGTTTTTACATATACCGACAGCGGTTATGCTGATTGGTGCGGGACTGGTGAGCGTAGGACTGGGACTGCTTGCGGCGCTGCTGACATATGGATGCGTTATAGGAATTAAAAGGTTTGTGATGTGGATTTC
>OCPP01000583.1_pt1 | contig 25517 bp, 18 predicted proteins | sample 1538211 | NCBI WGS metagenome assembly OCPP01 (sample SAMEA2580193, study PRJEB22360) | human gut metagenome | biome: human gut; feature: human-associated habitat; material: faeces | place: Denmark | collected 2008/2010
TGGAATAATTCGTTTGCCATGGGGAAGGCTGAGATGGAGAAACATGTGACGATTCCGGGATATGAAGATGTGGAAGCCGGTATTGTTAAGTGGCCGCTTTCTGTTTTACGTATTCGCAGTAAAGATGAGAAACGACTGATTGATCTGGCAACACATGTGCTGGCGAACTGGAGAGGTTATACAGATGAAGCGGCATTTGTTTTTGCAGAGACAGATGGGGAGCCTCACAATACGATTACACCAATTGCACGTAAAGTGGGAGATACTTTTGAACTGGATCTGACACTTCGAAACAACATTACAACAGACGAGAATCCCCTTGGTGTTTATCATCCTCATGCACAGTATCATCACATCAAGAAAGAAAATATCGGTCTCATTGAGGTTATGGGACTGGCAGTTCTTCCGGCTCGCCTGAAAGAGGAACTGGAACTTCTGGAAGAGTATATTTTAAGCGGCAAAGATATTGCTTCCAACGAGAAGATTGAGAAACATGCCGCATGGGTTGCAGAATTTCTGCCGAAATATGAGAAACTTGACAAAGATAATATTCAGGAAGTTCTCCGCAAAGAAGTGGGCAATGTATTTGTTCACGTGCTGGAGGATGCCGGTGTTTATAAATGCACACCAGAGGGCAGAGAGGCATTTATGAGATTTATCAACACTCTGTAGTATACGGAGGCGCACCGGTGATGGGTATGTATTTCAGGAGGAGTTTATTTATATGAAAAAAACACAGAGAACCGGAAAAGCCTTTCGAATAAAATGGCTTGTACTGGCACTTGCTGCGATGGCACTGATTCTTATGCCAGCTGCTTCGCAGAAGGTATCAGCAAGTAAACTTGTTTATACTGTGAAGTTTAATAACAATTCCGGTACCAGTAAAAGCAAAACCTATACATCATTGACACGGAATGTCACACTGAACACAACGATTAAGCTTCCGTCCGTTCCGAAAGCAGTCGGTTATCAGAACCTTGGCTGGACCACACAGAAAGGAAGCACCAAGGTTGTATATAAGGCCGGCGCAAGTGTAAAAGTCAAAAAAGATATGACACTGTATGCGGTTCGCAGAAAGAGCAAGTACTATACAGTAAGTTTTTATCTCGGAAACGGAAGCACCAATGCTGCCTACAAGAAACTTACCAAGAGTGTGGAAGAGGGCACTTATTATACATTGCCTTCCGTACCGTCCAGAACTGGTTATGTAAACCTGGGATGGTCCACAACCAAGAATGGCAAGTCTTCCACCGCAAAAAAAGCAGGAACAAAGATCAAGATAGCAGGCAACATCAAATACTATGCAGTGCAGATGCAGTCAGTCAGTGTAAATCTCTGCAAGGCAAACGGAACCGTATGGAAGACGGTAACGCTTGGAAAAGGCGGATACCTGAAGCTTCCTTCCGCATCCAATGCATCAGGATATACGTTTATGGGATGGTCGAAGACTAAACGCTCCGGCTCAGCGGCAGCTCCGGATTATGAAGCAGGCGAACTTTTGAAAGTCAGCAAAAACACCGGCCTGTATGCTACAGTATTTAACCGCTCTAAAGAGAGAGATATTACAGCAGATGAGATGGCACGCCCGGCTGTCGGAATGAAATACAGCAAAGTGATTTTTGTAGGAGATTCCCGTACAGTTGGAATGTATGCAACACTGAATAAGCAGATCGGCAGTTCATCGTCCAGTGGAGTTTCCTTTGTGGCAAGTGCAGGCCAGGGCCTGAGCTGGTTCCAGAGTGAAGGCTATGCAAAATTGCTTAAAGAGGTTGAGAAAGCCGAAGGATCTCTTCCGGTGGCGGTAGTCTTTAATCTTGGTGTAAATGATATGGCGAATGCAAGCAATTATGTAAGCTATATGACCAATATTGCATCTACACTGAAAAGTAAAAACTGTAAACTGTTTTACATGTCTGTAAATCCGCTTAACAGTACCATGATTACGAAAGCAGGAAAAGGAAGCCGAACAGAGGCACAGGTCAGAGAGTTTAACAGCAAGATCCGCTCGGGACTTTCTGCAAATTACAAGTATATTGATACCTACAGTGTACTGATGAAAACCGGATACGGAACCAACGCTTCTTATAATGGGGAAGACAGTGTCAGTGACGACGGACTTCATTATACAACCAAAACATTCAAGAGAATCTATTATTACTGCGTGATTTATCTGAATACAGGAAGCATTGATTCATTCTATTATTAACGGTTTGACAGCAAAGCTGATCCCGCATACCGGAATCTGTCCGGTATGCGGGATTTTTTATCCCTGTGAGAATTACTCCTTGCACGAACCATAAGAATAGTCTATACTTAATTCGATACGGACATTTGGAAGTCCGCAGGGACGTGTAATCCTGAATATGAGGAATGAGGTATAGATTATGAAACTGACAACAGTGAAAGAAATTTACAGAAACCGTGAACAGTATCTCGATAAAGAGATCACCGTAGGCGGCTGGGTACGAAGCGTTCGTGATTCCAAGGCTTTTGGCTTTATCGTACTTCATGATGGAAGTTTTTTTGAGACTCTTCAGATTGTATATCATGACAATATGGAGAATTTTGCAGAAGTTTCCAAACTGAATGTTGGAGCAGCCATCATTGTAAAAGGTACACTGGTAGCTACCCCGCAGGCGAAGCAGCCATTCGAGATCCAGGCAACAGAGGTATCCGTAGAGGGAACTTCCGCACCGGATTATCCGCTGCAGAAGAAGCGTCACAGCCTTGAATATTTAAGAACTATGACCCATTTAAGACCGAGAACCAACACTTTCCAGGCTGTATTCCGTGTACGTTCTCTCTGTGCATATGCCATCCATAAATTTTTCCAGGAGAGAGGCTTTGTTTATGTGCATACACCGCTGATCACAGGAAGTGACTGTGAAGGTGCCGGAGAGATGTTCCAGGTAACAACACTTGATCCTGCGAACATGCCGATGACAGAAGATGGAAAGGTAGATTATTCACAGGATTTCTTTGGAAAAGAGACCAACCTTACTGTAAGCGGCCAGCTGAATGGTGAGACTTATGCACAGGCATTCCGTAACATCTACACATTCGGACCGACTTTCCGTGCAGAGAATTCCAACACAACCCGTCATGCAGCTGAGTTCTGGATGATCGAGCCGGAGTGTGCATTTGCAGATCTTCAGGATGATATGGAGCTTGCGGAAGCTATGCTGAAATATGTGATCCGTTATGTCCTTGAGAACGCACCGGAAGAGATGAATTTCTTCAATTCTTTCATAGATAAGGGACTTCTTGACAGACTGAACCATGTGCTTAATTCTGAGTTTGCACATGTAACTTACACAGAGGCTGTTGAGATTCTTGAGAAAAACAATGACAAATTTGACTATAAGGTATTCTGGGGATGCGATCTTCAGACAGAGCATGAGCGCTATCTGACAGAACAGATTTACAAGAGACCGGTATTTGTTACTGATTATCCAAAGGAAATCAAAGCATTCTATATGAAGCTGAATGAGGATGGCAAGACAGTTGCAGCTATGGACTGCCTTGTACCGGGAATCGGAGAAATCATCGGAGGAAGCCAGAGAGAGGATGATTACGGTAAACTGAAAGCACGTATGGACGAGCTTGGACTGAAACCGGAAGATTATGACTTCTATCTGGATCTTCGTAAATACGGTTCTACCCGTCATTCCGGATTTGGCCTTGGATTTGAGAGATGCGTTATGTATCTCACAGGTATGGGTAACATCCGTGATGTGATTCCGTTCCCGAGAACTGTAAAGAACTGCGATCTTTAATGATTGCGTGTAAGGAATACACAAGGGAGACACTATTATGAGATTTATTCATCTTGCAGACGTGCATCTGGGCGCTGTTCCTGACAGGGGCTGCCCATGGAGCAAAGAGCGGGAGGAAGAAATCTGGAGCACTTTCCGCCGGGTTATTGCGGGCATCCGCGAAGATCCGGTGGATTTGCTATTTATATCCGGAGATCTGTTCCACCGCCAGCCGCTTATGAGAGAGCTTAAGGAAGTGAATTATCTGTTTTCCACCATTCCGGACACCAGAGTGTATCTGATGGCGGGAAACCATGATTTTATCAGCAGGGATTCTTTTTACAATACATTTGAGTGGAATTCCAATGTGACTTTTTTCAAAAGCAGAGAACTGACCTGTGTCAAAGATCCAAGGCTGGATGTTTATGTGTACGGACTCAGTTATTATGACAGAGAAATCAAAGAAGGGCTTTATGATAAAGCTGTGCCGATTCAGGAAGAGGGAATTCATATTCTTCTTGCCCATGGCGGAGATGAGAAACACATTCCGTTAAGTGCGGCTTCCCTGGCTGCGGCAGGATTCGATTATGTGGCACTGGGACATATCCATAAACCACAGATTCTGATTCGTGACCAGGCCGCTTTTTCAGGTGCGCTGGAGCCCATCGACAGGAATGATACCGGAGAACATGGCTATATGGAAGGACGTCTGGTGGATGGGAGAATCCGCACGGAATTTGTTCCGTTTGCCTGCCGTTCCTATCAGCAACTGGTGATGCCTCTTCATGAAGAAACAACGCAGATTTCCTTGGAAGAAGCTGTGAAATCTCAGATTTTCCGCAGAGGCGGCAGGAATATCTACCGGATTATCCTTCAGGGAATGCGGTCGCCGGATATTCTTCTGATTCCGGAAAAACTGAAAAGTCTGGGAAATATCACAGAGGTGGTAGATGAATCCTGGCCTGCCTATGATCTGGAAGATCTTTATAAACGGTACAGCGGTACGCTGATTGGCGATTATATCGGTTATTTTCTTGCCAAGGGAAGGATGGATACTGTGGAAAAAAAGGCACTGTATTATGGACTTCAGGCACTGCTTGAGACAAGCAGCAGGCGATAACCAGAAAGCGCAGGAGGATAGTGGAAGATGGTTATCAGACGTTTGAAAATAAAAAATTTCGGTAAAATACGGGATAAGGATATGGAACTTTCTCCGGGGATCAATGTACTTTACGGAGAGAATGAGAGCGGGAAAACAACAACACATACCTTTATCCGTTCCATGTTTTACGGGGTTCGCAGACTTCGTGGAAAAGCCTCTCAGAATGATACATATACGAAATATGAACCCTGGGAAAATCCGGCGGAATATGGCGGAATTCTTTGGTTTACAAGTAAGGGAAAGAATTATCGTCTTACCAGAAATTTTTACAAAGAAAAAAAACTGGGGGAGCTTCTCTGCGAGGATGATGGAAGTCTTGTGGATGCGGAACAGGGAGCTCTAGGTACGATTCTCGGAAATGTGAGTGAGGCAGTTTATGATAACACGGTTTCCGTGGCGCAGCTGAAAAGCGTTACCGGAAAAGATCTCGTCCGCGAACTGCAGAACTACATGGCAAGCTATCAGGGAACCGGCGACAGTTCCGTGGATATGGGACGTGCCATGCAGATGCTGAAAATGTCCAGAAAAGGATATCTGACAGAATCTGCACGCAGAAAAAAAGACCTGGAAAAAGAAAAGGAAAAAATTTCCGCAAATATGGAATATATCCGTCGGGAAATCAGAGAACTGGATGAAAAGCGGGACAGAATTACACAGCAGCAGAATGGCATGAATATGGGAACCCGGGATAAAAGCACGGAAGATCTTCTGGAACTTCGAATTGACCGTGTGAAAAGAAGACGGGAGCTTAACGGGGCATTCCTGGCGGTTGTTCTTCTGTGCGGTATTGCCGGAACCGGCTGCCTGGCAGCTTTTTCCGGACAGATTATTTTAAGTCTCCTTGCCGGTGTGGCAACAGCGGGAGTTACAGTGGCAGCTTTGTTTTTCCATGTACGGCTGAGCCGGGAACTGAATAAAAGAGAACGTCAGAGAGAGCGCTGGCTTTCCAGACATGATGAACTGACCTGGAACCGCAACAGCCTGGACAGTGACTATGAAGAAAAATATACGGCACTTTCCAATCTTCAGTCAGAACTTCAGGAATGTGAGGAAAATACAGAGGTATTAACTCCGGAAGAAATGGAAATCCAGGCACTGAATATGGCTATGGATACGATTGAAGCACTTTCAGGAAACATCACCGATCAGGTAGGAATCCGCCTGAAACGCCGTACCTCAGAAATTTTAAGTGAGATTACCGGTGGAAAATACCGGGAAGTTCTGATGGATGAGGAACTTCACATGTCTGTGAATACCGGTGACAGAACCGTTTCCATTGAACGGCTGAGCCGGGGGACTCTGGAGCAGATTTATTTTGCACTCCGTATGGCGGCAGGAGAGCTTTTTTGTAAAGAAGAACCGTTTCCTGTAATCCTGGATGATGTATTTGGAATGTATGACGAAGACCGGCTTGCGGCAGCTCTCCGGTGGCTTCATAAAGAAAACAGACAGGTGATTATAAGCACCTGCCACAAGAGAGAAATGGAAATTCTGGATAAAGAAGGAATTCCATATCAGAAACTTTTTCTGTGAGGATGAATAAAAAACAGCGGTTACACTTTCTGACAATCAGGATACTGATTACAGAAAGCGTAACCGCTGTTTCTTTTTTGGGATTATTTATTTCTCATACTGGCTCATGTAGTTTGTTACACAGCGTTTGATTCTGTCTACCGGATTCAGAAGGTGGCTGACAGAAGTATCATGATTCAAAGTATCAATAATCAGTGCGATGTACTTGCTCATATCACAGCTGATGTAGTATGGCTTCTCAAGAAGCTCCGGTGCCTGGTAAACCAGGTTGGTAGTAAGGAGTTTGTCGAAGTAGCCTTTCTTGTAAGCATCGTCAAATTTCTCAAGCCCGTCTGTGAAGAAACCGAATGTAGAACAGATATAAACCTTGCCTGCTCCTTTCTCTTTCAGGAGAGAAGCGATTTTCAGGATTGTATCACCAGAAGAAATCATATCATCGATCAGGATCATATCCTTGCCTTCAATCTTCGGTCCGAGGAACTCATATGCAGCGATCGGATGACGGCCGTTTACATATCTTGAGTAATCCAGACGTTTGTAATACATACCCATATCAACACCAAGAACATTGGCAAGATAGATTGCACGGCTCATGCTTCCCTCGTCCGGGCTGATGGTCATGAAGTGATCTTTGTCGATGTGGAGTCCTTCTTCATTTTTAAGAAGAGCCTTGATAAACTGGTAAGATGGCTGTACAGTCTCAAAGCCGTGAAGAGGAGTTGCGTTCTGTACACGGGAATCATGTGCGTCAAAGGTGATGATATTCTCAACACCCATGTCGATCAGCTCATGAAGTGCATTGGCACAGTCAAGAGACTCTCTTCCGACACGCTTGTCCTGGCGGCTCTCATAAAGATATGGCATGATTACGTTGACTCGGCGGGCCTTTCCGCCTACAGCGGCAATAACACGCTTCATATCCTGGAAGTGATCATCCGGGGACATAAGATTTGTGTAAGGTCCGATCGGATAGGATAAGCTGTAGTTAGTTACGTCTACCATAACGTAGATATCATCGCCACGGACAGATTCATTGATGGTACATTTACCCTCGCCGGAACCGAAACGTGGAGTCTTGGCATCGATGATGTAAGAGTCACGCTTGTATCCCTCGAATGCGAAGGAATCCATTCCAGGATACTGTCTTTCGGCACGCCATTTAACCAGCCAGTCGTTCACCTTCGCACCTAATGAGCTGCAACTCTGAAGGGGAATCAGTCCAAGTCTTCCTACCGGGAGTGTGGAAAAATCTTTTGTAGTTACCTGTGCCATTTTAATTTCCTCCTAAAAATATTTTCTGTATACGGATGTCTTTCCCGATCAGCGATATCATCTGATAATTGCTGGCAATACGGGAAAAGGTTCTCTCGGAATAGGTATCCGAGAAATTCTTGAGCGTCAGATTCGTGGAAATGATCGTAGATTTTCTACGCATGATCCGTTCATTGAGACAGAGAAAAAGCTGTGAGGATACGAAACTGTTGGTAAGTTCCGTTCCCAGATCATCAATGATAAGAAGATCACAGTCATAGATCAGTTCCTCATCCGTGCCGGTATCTTTTCTGGAAAAAGAATTCGCAGCCATCATATCAAAAAGATCGTAGGCTGAAAAGTACAGGACACAGTGTGTGGATCTGAGAAGCTCCCGTGCGATGCAGTGTGAAAGAAATGTTTTTCCCACACCGGTATCGCCATACAAAAACAGGTTTTCAAATTTATAGTCGAAGTCCTGCACAAAGCGCTGCGCAGTATCGTAGGCCCGTCTGGCTGTTTCCAGTGCAGACAGTCCCGTGGCTTCGTTTTTTATTGTAGCAGAATAATAGTCAAATGAAAAGCTGTCAAAATTCTCTTTTTCCAGAATTTCGTTCAGATTGGACTGAGCATAGAGCAGTTCGATCTCAGCTTTCTTAAAACAGGTGCATTTTTTGCTGCCAATGTAGCCGGTGTCCTGGCAGGCAGGACAGGTATAAGGCATTTCCAGATAATCTCCGGGGAAACCGTTGAGATCGGAAAGAGTGATACGCTCATCGGAAAGCTCCTGAATGGCGGCTTTCAGATCAGCAGTGCCCTTCTCTTCTTTGTTTAGGAGACGCCGTACTTTAGCTGCGCTTAAGGTTGCCACCTCATCGTCAATTTCTTTCAGACGGGGGATTTTTCCGTAAGCCTCGGCAGTATGTTCTTCCAGAATCCGGTGGTTCTGTGCCTGACGGCGGCTGTATTCTCTCATTATAGTATCATACTGAAAATTCTGTAAAGGCATAAAAAGCTCCTTCCAGTTTCTGTTACTGGTTGTTTAAAAGACGTTTTTCGTATTCTGCAAAATCATAATCACGCTGGTGGAAATTGTTGAAACGGTTATTATTCTGGGGCTGTGTGGCTTGCTGCTTTTTGGGGGCAACAGATTTCTCAAGCTGACGTTTCTTGTGTTCGGCGTCCAGAATACGGATATCCTCCAACGTATGTACATTTTTCTTTTTCCAGCCCGAGAGTATTTTATCTGCATACTGGAAACTTGGCTGTCCGGTAGCGAGAACTGTCCGGCTACAGGCTTCCTGGATCAGGTCCAGGTCAAAACCGTAAGTCTTGCGCCAGGTATCAATATAAGTGATTTCGTTATCAACCGGATTACGGCCGCTGATTCCCATTGCTTTCAGAATGGTATAATAATCTTTTGAAAAACGGGAGCTGGCATCGCGGGCCATTTCAACGGTGGTGACGCCGTCTTTCGCCCAGGCGAGGGCAACAGTTTCAATATAACGCATACTCTTGCGGCCTCTGGAAACACAGTATTCCACAAGATATTCAATCAGATCCGCGGACATGTGCAGTTCATCATAGAAGAAAAGAATCTTCTGCATTTCCGTAGGAGTCAGTGTCTTGGCAAGGTACTGCTCGGCGATGTAGAGAAGCTGGCTGATCTCTTCTTTCTGTTTCAGCTCCTTAATCCGGTCCGGAGTAAGGCTGCGGATATAATCAGAAGATTCCGGAATGGTGGTATCTGTATTACCGGAAACGGCAGCAGGTGTTGTCTGAGCAGCAGTTGTACCTGCTTCCATGGAAGCGCTGCTCTCCATATGACCGGCGTCCGCAAATGGTTCCAGAAGAGTAATTCCGGAAAGCTGCTGGTTGGCTGTATAGGTCAGTGAAACCAGTTTCTCAGATTCCCAGTATTTCAGTGCACGGGAGATATCTCTTTCAGTGCAGAAGAGGCAGTCAGCCATACGCTCCAGACTGAAAGAAGAAGGAGCGGCAGATACCATCCGCAGAAGATAGATATATACCTTCACGAACTCTCCGTTGGCACGCGGCATAAAATTGTCAATAAAACGATTGGAAAGAATCGTCACCTCCTGTTCGGAGGAATTCTGAAGTGAAACCAGACTCATGATCAGCAGCTCCCTTTCTTTATCTTTTTCTTTAAACGTTGCAAAAGCCCGCTTTTGCTAAACAGGATTATAGCACAACCACTTTTAGTTGAGAATAGTTTATTTTCACAGGGGTTGTGCATCAATCCACATGTGGAAAATGTGGATAATGTGGAAAACTTTGAGGATAACATTATCAGCAACTTGCAAAAGCCTCGATTTTATAAGAAAAATGCGGTATTTGTTGAAATTGGCTGTTGAATTATGTCAAGTGGGTTATACACAAAAAAATCCACATGCCAGGCACGTCTGGAATGTGCATAAGCATGTGGATAATGTGGATAACTATTTTCCGAGGAGGTGTTCTCCAATGTTTACAACGTCTCCGGCGCCCATAGTTATCAACAGATCACCATGTGCACAACTTTTTAAGAGGAAGCTCTCGATTTCATCAAAAGTCGGAAAATATTCGCAGGGGGTTCCAAGTTCCTGGATCTGTTTCTGGAGATCCTGGGAAGAAATACCAAGATCGTCTGTTTCACGTGCGGCATAAATATCAGCCAGTACAACGTGGTCAGCCAGAGTCAGGGCTTTTGCAAATTCAGGAAGAAGAGCCTTGGTACGTGTGTAGGTATGAGGCTGGAATACACACCATACTTTCTGATGCGGATAATTCTTCGCTGCGTGAAGGGTAGCTTCGATTTCTGTTGGATGATGTGCGTAGTCATCAATGATGGTAACGCCGCCGATTTCTCCCTTGTACTGGAAACGACGGTCTGTGCCTGTAAAGCTTCCGAGGCCTTTGACAATTACCTCATCCGGAAGATCCAGAAGGCGTCCTACGGCAATGGCAGCCAATGCGTTGGAAACATTGTGGATGCCCGGTACACGAAGATAATAGCTGCCGATTTTTTTGCCCTGGAAAAGAACAGAGAAGGAAGGATGTCCGTATTTATCCCAGGTAATATCTGCAGCTGTATAATCTGCGTCATGCTCAAGACCGTAAGTAAGAACATGACATGGAAGATCACGGGTAATAGTTTCATATTCCGGTGTGTCAGCATTGATGATCAGGGTGCCGTCAGCAGGAAGAAGTTCTGCAAACTTCCGGAAGGAATGGCGGATATCGTCAATATCCTTGAAGAAATCCAGATGGTCCGCATCCATGTTCAGGATGACACTGATTTTCGGGAAGAAGCTTAAGAAGCTGTTGGTATACTCGCATGCCTCTGTAACAAAAGTTTCAGAATTTCCAACGCGGATATTTCCGTGTATAGCAGGAAGGATTCCTCCTACACTGATGGTAGGATCACATTCGCCCTCAAGAAGGATGTGGGAAACCATGGAAGTTGTGGTGGTTTTTCCGTGGGTACCGGAAATTGCGATTGGTGTATCGTAGTTACGCATGATCTGACCGAGAAGTTCCGCACGTGTGAGCATTGGAAGCCCTTTTTCTTTTGCACAGGCGAATTCCGGGTTGTCCGGATGGATTGCTGCTGTATAAACAACCACGTCCACATCATCTTTAATGTTGGCTGCACGCTGTCCGTAGTAGATTACGGCACCGCGCTCTTCCAGGGTACGGGTCAGCGGACTGGCCTTGGCATCGGAACCGGAGATCTTAAAATCTTCTTCCAGAAGGATCTCTGCGAGGCCGCTCATGCTGATGCCGCCGATGCCGATAAAATGAATATGGAGTGGTTTATGAAAGTCTATCTGATACATAATAATCTCCTTATATATGTTATTTTCGGGGTTCTTTAGTCTGTTTTATTATAACGCCAACAGAAACAATTGAAAAGTGGTACTTTTGGATAAAAAATGGTTTTCTACGGAGTGTAAAAGTAACTAGAAAATATTGTTGAAAAATGTTGAAATTTACCAGAAGAATGAAAAGAATGACAAGTCTTACCAATTTATAGTATACAATAGCGATAAAAAAAGTAAAACGCAATCAAAATAATTGTAAAAAATGTTCACTAATACAGTAAAGTATGTTATAATTAAATAATCATAACATACAAGAGGTGATCGCATGATTAAGAAAGAGATGATTGCCATGCTCTTGGCCGGTGGGCAAGGCAGCAGGTTAGGAGTTTTGACAGAAAAGGTTGCAAAGCCGGCAGTCGCTTTTGGTGGTAAATATCGTATTATCGATTTTCCATTGAGCAATTGTATTAACTCGGGAATTGATACGGTGGGTGTGCTGACACAGTATCAGCCGCTTCGCCTGAATACACATATTGGGATTGGTATTCCGTGGGATCTGGACCGTAATGAAGGCGGTGTTACAGTTCTTCCGCCATATGAGAAGAGCACAAGCAGCGAATGGTACACAGGAACTGCAAATGCGATTTATCAGAACCTGGCTTATATGGAACAGTATAACCCGGATTATGTACTGATTCTTTCCGGTGACCATATTTATAAGATGGATTACGAAGTGATGCTGGATTTCCACAAGGCGAACAAGGCAGATATTACCATTGCATGTATGCCTGTTCCGATCGAGGAAGCCAGCCGTTTTGGTATTATGGTCACTGATGAGAGTAACCGTATCACTGAATTTGAGGAGAAACCGGAACATCCAAGCAGCAATCTTGCTTCTATGGGTATTTATATTTTCTCATGGCCGGTTCTGAAGGAAGCGTTGATTGCGCTGAAAGATCAGAACGGATGTGATTTCGGTAAACATATTCTTCCGTACTGCAAGGAGAAGGGACAGCGCCTTTTTGCCTATGAGTACAATGGTTACTGGAAAGATGTCGGAACACTGGGTTCTTACTGGGAAGCAAATATGGAGCTGATCGATATCATTCCGGAGTTTAATCTCTATGAAGAATTCTGGAGAATTTACACCAAGGGTGATGTGATTCCTCCGCAGTATATTTCCGAAGATGCGGTTGTGGACAAATGTATCATTGGTGAGGGAACCGAAATCTACGGTGAAGTACATAATTCAGTAATCGGTCCGAATGTTGTTATTGGCAAGGGCAGTGTGATCCGTGATTCTATCATCATGAAGAACACATCTGTTGGTGAGAATGTTGTTATGGATAAAGCCATTGTGGCAGAGGATGTTGTTGTGGGAAATAACGTTGTAATCGGATGCGGTGAGGAAGCACCGAATGTTCTGAAACCTGCCGTATATTCCTTCGGCCTTGTGGCAATCGGAGAAAACAGCGTGATTCCGGACAATGTTAAGATCGGTAAGAATACCGCCATCTCAGGCGTTACAACGAAAGAAGACTACCCTGACGGAGAGCTGGCAGCTGGCCAGGTAATTGCAGCAAAGGACGGTGGGAAAGAATGAGAGCGATAGGTATTATTTTGGCAGGCGGTAACAATAACCGGATGAGAGAATTATCAAACAAAAGAGCGATTGCGGCGATGCCTATTGCAGGAAGCTACCGTGCAATCGATTTTGCCCTCAGTAACATGGCGAATTCACATATCCAGAAGGTTGCTGTGCTGACACAGTATAATGCCCGTTCCCTCAATGAGCATTTAAGCTCATCCAAATGGTGGGATTTCGGAAGAAAGCAGGGAGGGCTTTATGTTTTCACGCCAACCATTACCAGAGACAACAGTTTATGGTATCAGGGAACGGCTGATGCGATTTATCAGAATTTGACTTTCCTTAAGAACAGCCATGAACCGTATGTTGTGATCGCTTCCGGTGACGGAATCTACAAGCTGGATTACAATAAAGTTCTGGAGTACCATATTGCGAAGCGTGCAGACGTTACCGTTGTATGTACCACATGCCAGGATCAGAGCCAGGTTGAGAGATTTGGTGTTCTTCGTATGAATGAGGACTGCCGGATTGAGGAATTTGAGGAGAAACCGATCGTTTCTTCTTATAATACTGTGTCTACAGGTATCTATGTCATCCGCAGAAGACAGCTGATTGAGCTGATCGAGCGCGCGGCCCAGGAGGGAAGACATGATTTTGTAAATGATATTCTCATCCGATATAAGAATTTGAAGAGAATTTATGGATATAAGATCGATACCTACTGGAATAATATCTCTACTGCAGAGGCTTATTATCAGACAAATATGGATTTCCTGAAACCGGAGATCCGTAATTATTTCTTTAAACAGGAGCCTGCAATCAAGACCAAAATTGCAGACGTGCCACCGGCAAAATATAATCCTGGCGCAGTTGTAAAGAACAGCCTGATATCCAGTGGATGTATTATCAACGGAACCGTGGAGAATTCTGTTCTGTTCCGTGATGTATTTGTAGGCAATAACTGTGTAATCAAAAACTCTGTAATTCTCAATGATGTATACCTTGGAGATAATACACATATTGAGAATTGCATTGTTGAAAGCCGGGATACTATCCGGGCGAATTCATATTACTGCGGCGAAGAAGGAGAAGTGAAAATCGTCGTGGAGAAAAACGAGCGCTACGTATTGTAAATGCAGAAATTCCCGCAGATACGTTTAGCGAAATGAAAGGGGCAAGTAACAATGAATATTACAGATGTACGTGTGAGAAAGGTAGCAAAAGAAGGGAAAATGAAGGCCGTTGTGTCTGTCACTATAGATGACGAGTTTGTGGTACATGACATTAAGGTGATCGAAGGAGAGAAAGGTCTGTTTATCGCAATGCCGAGCCGCAAGGCAAGTGACGGAGAATACCGCGATATCGCACATCCGATTAACTCCGCAACAAGAGAGCGGATTCAGACCATTATCCTGGACAAGTATCAGGAAGTAATGGCTGAGGAAGCTGAAAATGAGGTTCTTATGGAGGCTGCAGAGTAAATACAGCCAAAGGGTGTATGGCAATGACAGCGGAGAAAGATCCGCATAGCTGACGACTTGGGAATTGAAACTGCATAGGATAAGGTAAATAAAAAGCTGTTGTTTTACATGGAAAACCTGTAAAGCAACAGCTTTTTTGGTGGGCTTTTGTTGCGTAGAAATTGCAATTATTACGTATTTGTTACAGAAATAAAATAAAATTGTTGCTTTTTATGAAAAATGTGTTATACTATAACCCATGAAAGGACGAAAGGTGTTTATATGAAGAATAGAAAAGTTTTCACATTACTGCTGACAGGTATGCTCACCCTTTCCATGGGAAGCACTGTATATGCATCCAGCACAGAAGCTGCCATTGCAGATGCACAGGCGCAGAAACAGGCCGCTCAAGAGGGTCTGGCGCAGGTACAGAGCAGCATCGGAAGTCTGGAGAGCAAGAAGCAGGAGCTGGAGAGCTATCTGGCCGATTTAAACGCACAGTATGAGGATCTTACCAACAGTATTGCAGAACTGAGCATTCAGGCTGCCGAGAAGGAAGAAGAATTAAATAAAGTAAAAACCGAACTTACAAAAGCAAAAAAAGCTTCTGCAGATCAGTACGAATCCATGAAGCTTCGAATTGCATATATGTATGAGAATGCCGGAACTTCCGCATTGGAAACATTGCTTTCCTCCGAGAGCCTGGCAGAATTTCTGAACCGCGCAGAGAATGCGATCCAGATTTCCACATACGACAGAAATATGCTGGATAAATACATAAGCCTTCAGAAAAATATTCAGGAAAATGAACAGAAGGTAGAGACAGAATCAGCAGAGATTGATAATCTGATGACAGAGCGTGCGTCCAAACAGCAGGAAGTGCAGTCCATGGCCGCAAGTACAAGCAGTGATATCAACTCTTATGTGAGTCAGATCAGTGCCAGCCAGGAAGAAGCCCAGCAGCTGATGGCGGATATCAGCAATGCGGACAGCAGTATTACTGCTCTGGTACAGCAGGCAGAAGCTGAGAAAGCAGCCGAAGAGAAAAGACAGGCGGAAGCTGCAGCAGAGGCGAAGAGACAGGCAGAGGCAGAAGCAGCAGCTGAGGCGGAAACCGCACAGGATACAGAAGAGAGCGATGCAGACAGCAGTTCCGGTTCTGAGGATACAGCAGCGGATGATTACGGATATGACCCGGATGAGGATACTACAGAATCTTCCAGCAGCTCTACAAGTTCTGAGGTTGTTGTAGAGGAAGAAGATGAGGAAGACGATGTACAGTCCGGAAACTCTTCGGATTATTCAGATGAGAGTTCTGAGGACACATCATCCGAAGATACATCTTCAGATACAGCCGATACATCTTCAGATTCCGGTTCTTCCAGTCAGGGAACTTACCTTGGAAACTTTACACTGACTGCATACTGTAACTGTGCACAGTGTTGTGGTACAGCAGGTAATCTTACAGCCAGCGGTACAGTTCCGACAGCGGGACGTACAGTTGCAATGGCAGGGGTACCTTTTGGAACCAAGCTTCTGATTAATGGTAATGTGTATACAGTAGAGGATCTTGGAACTCCTTATGGACATGTAGATATTTACTGTGGAAGCCATGAGGAGGCATTAAGCTTCGGACTTCAGTCTGCAGATGTATATCAGGTAGGCTGATTCTGACAAGGGAGAAAATATATAAGATGAAAACAGCGCCACAGAATCGTGTTACGATTTTCTGTGGCGCTGTTTTTTGCGGTAACAAGGTTACAAAAAAATTCTATAAATATGGGGTACCTGGAATTTCCGGATAGGTTCCCATACCGATAAGAAGTTCAAGTCCTGTCTGACGGCCTTCCAGTACGGCGGCTTTTACTGCACTGGCGTCACCGGAGATGGCAATGATGACTTCATTGGAGTGGCTGGTGCCGATATCCGGGGTCATGTATTTCGTGATGGATACAGCGGCGGCTTTTACGGCATTGTCAGCCATAACAAGTCCGATCGCGGCGGGGGAACCTGCCATGAATCCGAATGCTTCACCAAGTGGTGTGCCGAAAGCTTTATGGATTGCAGGGCCTGCGTTGGCAGAAAAAGCAAATTCCAGATGTCCGGATTCGCTGATGTAAACTTCACCGGCATTTTTGTTGGTCAGTTCCAAAGCCAGTGAAATGGCGTGGCGTACATCGGATACGTCATTTCCACCAAGTACAATGTAGTTTCCATGTCCGCCCCAGCCTTTTGTGTCTCGTGGAAGTTCAATGGAAAGAACTTCCGTATTGGTTGCTTTTACTGCATCATCAATGGCTGTGATCTGTCCGGCAGCACCTGTTCGGGAACTGAAAAGTCCGAGACAGTGGTATTTGGTGCCGACATTCATCTGCTGAAGAAGGGAATCGTCAACTCCGGAAATCACAAGTCCGATGGTGTCAAGGACTGCAGTTCCCACGAATTCCGTCCGGGTGCAGGTTGTGCTGATGTTGTGTATATCATGTATATCCATGTGGAAAAATCCCCCTTTTTAGGCTGAAAAATCATTACTTTCAGTATAACATCGGAGAAGAAATTTTGAAAGCAGAAAAAACGTAAACTGTAAGAGAAAAATCGGTTGACAATCTAAACGCGCTGTGTTAAATTATTAACAGCAAAAGACGGAAATCATTAGGAAAAGATGTAAGACGATTTTCCGGCAGGGAAAGCAGAAAAGGAAAGAGAGGAGTTAGGTTATTATGACAACAGCGGCAGCAACCAGAAGCAAGACTTACGATCTTGTTTATATCGCGGTTTTTGCAGTAGTGATGGCAGTTTGCTCATGGATTTCCATTCCGGCACAGGTACCATTTACTTTGCAGACATTTGGTGTATTTATGGCAGTAGGTGTACTTGGAGGAAAAAGGGGAACTCTGGCAGTTCTGGTTTACGTTCTTCTTGGAGCTGTAGGCGTTCCGGTATTTGCGGGATTTTCCGGAGGAATCGGATCTCTTCTTGGAAATGCAGGTGGATATATTATCGGATTTATCTTTTCCGCACTTGTTATGTGGGCCATTGAAAGTGTTTTTGGCAGAAAGCCGGTTGTTCAGATCATTTCCATGATCATTGGACTGATCGTATGCTATGCATTTGGAACCGCATGGTTTATGTTTGCTTACACAAGAAGCACAGGTCCGGTAGGTCTGATGGCAGTTCTTGGCTGGTGCGTATTCCCGTTTATCATTCCGGATCTTATCAAGATCGCACTGGCTTATGTTTTATCAGGAAAGGTACGTAAATATGCAAGATAAAAGCATTGCCACGGCATATGCTTCCGATGAGGGCACAGAGGGAAAGATTATTCCGCTGCGCCCTCATCATGGTATGTGCCTGGCATATTTTAAGGGAGAGGGATACAGTGGCGGATTTACGGCACATATGGCAGAGATGTTAAAGCTTTTTCTTTCAGGAAAGAGAATAAGGCTTCATGTGGATACTGATGAAATCTGTTCTGCCTGTCCCAATAATCAGGATGGGATTTGCGAAGCCAGAGACAAAGTTGCGGAGTACGACAGTGCCGTTCTGGAAAGATGTGGATTGAAAGCAGGGCAGGTGCTGGATTTTGCTGCATTTACAAAAACAGTCCAGGAAAAGATTCTTGCGACGGATAAGCGCAGGGAAATCTGTGGAAACTGTCAGTGGAACAGTATCTGTGAGGAACAGAAGAGCCGGTGGGCATAAAAGAAAACGAGAATATAGAAATATAAAAAGTATATAATCTGAGAATAAGGTCAGAAATGATAAGGTTTGTTTTATTACATGATCTAATTTTTGAGATTATATACTTTTTTGCTTTAAATGACAGATAATAATATGGAATATTACGAAAATAATTTTTAAATGAGAAAAAAGCAACAATAGCAAAGTGGATTTTTTGACAGATCTGTATAGACAAATGTTTTCAACCTTGATAAAATGACGACATGTTAGTTTGAACAAACTATCGCGTGCTTGATAGAGCACTTCTGCAGAGACTGACACATATTGCATATCCTGCAGAAGAAATTTCAATCAATTAACCAGAGCAGCTGCAAAGCGATATCTGGTATAGAACTGTGCAACAATACAGATCATGGATAACTGTCTGGTTCACAAAAAACTGATATGGATTTCTCTGCGCAGAGTTTTCGATAGAAGAACAACAATTGTCGTAAAGGACAAACAGGAGGATAAGTATGCATAAGTGGAAACTTTTCAAGAAGTCAGCTGCACTCGTTTTGAGTTCGGCAGTGATCGCGTCAGGAATGCCGGTAACAGCAATGGCATCAGAAGCAGAAGTTTTTAGTGACGTGTCAGAAGAAAAAATGGAAGAAACGGCACAGGAAGTAGATGAAGAGTTCCAGCCGGAAAGTTCAGAGGAAAGTGATGTAGAAGATATTCAGGAAGAGGATTCAGAGCTTTCCACAGAAGAGTTCCAGCCGGAAGAAGAACTGCAGAATCAGGAAAATGCAGAAGATGTGTTCAGCGATGGAGATGCGTTCATGGCAGAAGCGGGAGAAGTTCTTCAGGATGCTTCTGAAATTACTGTGGCAGGAGTGAAATATCTCTGGTCCATGCAGCCGGCAGAAGGATATGTACAGATAGGAGATACCGGCGTTTATGTAAAAACGGCAGATGGCCAGACGGCTTTGAACGGAAAACTGTATGGAACTGCAACATTAAGTTATTCCGAATTTTATGCGGGAGATACCACACAGGAGAGCTATGATGCCATCACCTCTGCAACAACTGGAAAAAGTCAGATTTTTGCAAATGAGGACAGTACAGAAGTAACATCTTCCGGATATCAGATCCAGGGTGTGAAAAATGTAAGTGTTGCAGTGGAGGCGGAGACATATGTAGATGCACAGGCATTAAAAGCAGCGGATAAACTTCCAAGAGAGGGCGTTTATACGGAAGCAGCTGATATCACATTGAATGAAACACCATCACAGGAAGTCGGACAGTATAAAACACTGAATGCAGATGGTACATACAGTGCAACAAAATTTGATGTAAAAGCAACAGTCACAGATGCATCTGCAGAGATCCAGGCACCGTCGATCTGGGGTGATTACATGCTGGTAGTAAAAGAATCCAGCACAAAATATCTCCGCAATTCCAGACAGGATGATTTTGCCGTAGGCGGAAATACACTGGGAGTGATTCTTGAGACTGCAAGTGGAAAAAAAGTAGGACTTCGTCACACCTATGAAATCTGGGTACAGCCTTATGAACTTGCATTTTCAGCAGGATCCGGACTTATCGGGGAAAAAATTTCAAAGGTAACTTATATTACTCCGGATGGTTCCTACGTATATGAGTTTGGAGATAAAGCACCTCTTGTAAAAAAACAGCCTGAAGAGGGAATGGAAGTACAGGCGGCTTTTGTAAAAGAGAGTACAACCCAGGTCAAAGTGGACGGACTTGACAAATATGAAAATCCAAAGGTTTCTGTCTACTATACAACAGGAAGCGGACATGGAAAGAAAACAACCTATGTCGTAGACCATGCAGTGGCAGAAAACGGAGTCGTAACTTTTGACAGCAGTGTTGCCAGAGCAGAAGATGAGATTTACACAGTTATGATCTCCAGCGACAATTACGTGGATATGTCAAAAAATATCACACTGACAGGAGAGCCGATCACAGTTGCCAATGTTTCTTATTACTGGACAAAAGGTGCAACAGAAGGATATATACAGATTCCGGGAAGTGATATTTATTATAAAGTGGCAAACGGTCATGAAGCGCTGACAGGAAATCTTTATGGTACAGCGACTCTGACATATGAGGAATTTTATGCAGGAGATGCAGAGAACCGTAAATATGATACCGTTACATCTGCCACAACCAGAAAAGGTACAGCTTTTGGAAATGCAGATGTTCAGAACCAGACAGAAAATGGTTATGAAATTGCCGGAGTGAAGAAAGTTAATGTTGCCACAGATGCGAAAATATTTGTAGAGGCACAGATTCTTTCTGCTGCGTCAGAACTTCCGGAAAAAGGAGTATATGCGGAAGCAGCAGGTATTACACTTGGGCGTATTCCAACAACAGAACCAGGACAGTACAAAACGCTGAAGGCAGATGGAACATACAGCGCAACAAAATTTAATGTACAGGCAACTGTGACAGATGCAGAGGCGACACTTAATACTTCTTCACATTGGGGAGACTATGAGATCGATGTGAAAGAAAACAGTACAAAATATCTTCGTAACACAAGAAATGATGCTGATTTTGAGGTTAATTCCGGAATTCAGGGCATGATCCTGGAAACAACAGATGGCGGAAAATATGGTATGCGCCATATGAGCGAGATGTGGCTGCAGGTATATGAGGTTGCGTTTGCAAAAGATGCAGGTCTTGCAGGAAAAACCGTAAACAGGATTACATATATCATGGCAGATGGAGCTTATGTATATGAGTTTGCAAATGGTATTTATATCAAACCGCAGGCAACAGAAGCAATGGCTGTTTCTCCGGAATTTACAGACAGTACCCATGTAAAACTTGCAAATCTTGATAAATATAAAAATCCGAAAGTATCTGTTTTCTATACAACAGGTGTGGGACATGCTTCAAAGACAACATATCTTGCACAGGATGTGGCTGCCGCAAATGGAGTGGTTACATTGGATTCCACTGTAGCGAGACCGGAGAACGAAACTTATACGGTAAAAGTTTCCAGTGATGATTATGCGGATGTTTCTGTTCAGCTGGTGTATGGAACAATTGCCTTTAAAGAAAAGTCGGGAACTCTTTACATTGGAAGTTCCAGACAGCTTGAAGCTACAGGTGAGAACTGCAAAGATGTAACATATTCTTCCAACAATGAAAAAGTTGCATCTGTGGACGCAAACGGAAAAGTAACTGCAAAGGCAGCGGGAACAGCCGTGATCACGGCAACATCTGCAGCAGGAAAGACTGCACAGTACAAACTTACGGTAAAAACTCCATCCGTGAAACTGAATGTTTCAGCAAAAACACTTTATGTAAAAGGAACTCCGGCTACTGTTACACTGAAAACAACAACAGCAGGTGTTACCGGAAAAGTAACTTATACAAGCAGTAAATCTTCCGTTGCTTCTGTAGACGCAAAAGGAAAAGTAACTGCTGCGTCAGCAGGAACTGCTGTAATTACAGCAAAATGTGGTAATTATAAAGCAACCTGCAAAATTACCGTTAAAAAACCAACTGTAAAAGCTACGGCATCCGTAAACACTTTGTTTGTAGGCGGGACAAGTCAGGTTAAGGTGGACAGAACAGGGCTTACCGGAAAAGTAACTTATGGAAGCAGCAGTAAATCCGTTGCCACAGTAAGTACAAGCGGAAAGATAACAGCGAAAAAAGCCGGAACAGCTACGATCACAGTAAAATGTGGAAGTTACAAAGCAACCTGCAAGATCACTGTTAAAAAAGGCAGCCTGAAGATCACGTCTAAAACTGCGGTAACTGTAAAGACAAAGAAAACAACAACCATCAAGGCGACAGCTACTTCAAAGGCAAAGATCACTTACAGAAGCAGCAATACAAAAATTGCAACGGTAAGCAGCAAGGGTGTTGTCAAAGGTGTGAAAAAAGGAAAAGCTGTTATCTATGTAAGCAGTAACGGAGTTACAAAGAAAGTGACAGTTACAGTAAAGTAATATCCGCTGATATTCCATCTGAAATATTATAACCGAAATATAAAAAACCTTTCCAGAAACCACTTCAGGTCTGCGAAAATACAGTCCTGAAGTGGTAAAAAATAAAAAATTCGATTTTTTTGAAAAATTTTGATTTTTTCTATTGACAAAGGATAGAAACTCTAATATAATAGCTCTTGCAGTTGAGCAACACACAAACAACTGAAAACAAAATAACGAAGCGTGGCTCAGTTTGGTAGAGCGCTGCGTTCGGGACGCAGAGGTCGCAGGTTCAAATCCTGTCGCTTCGACTAAAACTTTAAGAATCCCTTGGCTGAGGGATTCTTTTTTGTTTATGAAAAATAAAAGAACGTAAGTTTTGGTTACCTCGTGTTACCACGACAGGAAAGCCGGAATGGGAATGTACGCTTTCCTGGAATGATTTCCTGCAATTTTCATATATATTAACGAAACCGAAATATCGGAGGGACGTGCGTTGGCTGGATATCAGCGTTTTGTTGCATATGTATATGAGTATCGCAAAGGAAAAAAAGACAGCAGCAGCGGCTATGTGAGAGTGGAAGCAAGAGATCGGCGGTGTCTGATTGAAGTTCATCTTCGCTGTGTTGGGCTGGAGCCGGGGAGCCGGTGCCGGGTGTACGGATTTGTGCGGCGGGAAGGCCTGATGGATGGAATCTTGATCGGAAGCTGTGTGACCGGGCGGGAACAGATTGAGTGTGTTCTGGAAACAGAGACGGAGAATATCGGGGATAGGGGAAAAAATCTCCGGGATCTTGGGGGAATGCTGCTGATTTCAGACGCAGGAGGATTCTGGGGAACAGAGTGGGATGACCAGCCCATCCGGCCGGAGAATTTCCGGGAGTGGAAGAAGGAGAAAACGGAGCCGCAGAAAAAATCGGAGAAAACAGGCATAGAAAAGGCAGGAGCGGAGGAGCAGAAAAATCAGAAGGAAGCAGACAAGATTATGACGGTGGAGGAAGTTCAGGAAGAAGAGGAAGGGATTTCCGCGAGCATGATGAATCAGGAGTCAAAGAAAGTGCCGCAAGAGGACAGAATTGTTCCGGAAGAGAATAAGCTGGAGATGTCAGAAGCAGGCCCCCCACATCCAGGCCCGGGCCCAAGGCCACCGGAACCACCGCATCCAGGTCCGCGGCCGCCCAGACCACCGCGCCCGGTTCCAGGTATCCCCTACGATCCATTTAACGATGGTCAGTTTACAGACTGCCGCAAGATCAAACCATCCGACTGCAGTACCCTGTGTAGAAAAAACGGCTGTTTCTGCAACAACCGTTTTGTCATGTACGGATATCAGAATTTCGGGCATCTTCTGCTGTGACAGTACATACTGGGAGTCCCCGGCAGCTACAGTCAGCAGGAACGATTTATGGCAAATATGTTCGGTTTTCCCTATTTCAGAGAAAGCCCTGAAATTCATATTCCGGGAGGAAAAGGCGGATACTGGTATTGTTTTATCAATGTCTGAACAGAATAATTCTCCGGAATTACAGATCCATACCACGAATTTCAACTATCGGGATTGTCCGAGAAAGGATATCCCGGTAGTTTTTCATTTCATCCTCTGAGCAGGAAGAAAATCCGGGCATCAGAACTCCATCGGAATCCCGGTAAGCCTGAAGATAATAAGCCTTTGCATCATGTAGCCACTGACCGATTTCCAGGAAATCTTTTTCTGTATGAAGCTCCCGTACAACGGTGGTACGAAATTCATAGTCCAGATCGCCCTTCAGCAGCCACATGGCAGTTTCACGGATGGCATCCAGGTCGGCAGCTACACCGGTAAGCACATGATAATTGGAAGGACAGGTCTTGATATCCATGGCGACCTTGTCGATGAGGCCATCGGCTGCGAGATTTTTTACCACAGAAGGACGGGAACCGTTGGTATCAAGTTTTACATCGTAGCCAAGATTTTTGATTTCATGAAGAAAATCCGGGAGCTCAGCGGAGAGCGTCGGTTCTCCACCGGACACGCACACGCCGTCCAGAATTCCCTTCCTTTTTTTCAGAAAAGAGAGAATCTCTTCCCGGGAATATTCCGGTTGTGTATCCGGTTCCACAACAAGCGCGCCATTCTGGCAGAACGGGCAGCGGAAGTTGCAACCGCCAAGAAAAATGGTGCAGGCAACACGGCCCGGGTAATCCAGTAAAGTTGTTTTATTAAATCCACATATTTTCATAGGAAAATCCCCTTATTTATCTTATTTATGATACTACAAGCATACTCTCCCTCGGAAAAAGCCGCAAGGGCATGATTGCACAGGAAAGGAAAAAAACGTATAATTTATTCCAATTAATAGCCTTATATTGCAAAAGAAAGGATATAGACATGGCAGAACATACATTGTTAAGAAAACTGGAAAGCCTGTGGGGAGTTCCAATTTTTTATGCAGACGAAACAGGGGAAAATATCCAAAGTCTTGGAGTGTTTTCTGAAAAACAGAATCCGTTGACTGTATCTGAAGAATTGCGTCGGTCTCTGATCTGCCAGGTAAAAGAACAGAATGTACCGGCTATTTGCAAAATATCCGGGAAAATCTATTTTTTCTGCGTACAGAGTGGAGAAAAATATTATCTGTCAGGCCCTGTTTGTGTGGAACAGCTAAGTTATGTGGAAATTCACCAGTTTTACAAAAAATACCATATGTCTGTGAGGGAGGAGCGCCATCCGGACAGAATGACCCTGAACCGGATGCTGAATTTCGTAAGTTTTCTGTATGAGCTCCTGGAAGGAAATGATGTACAGCCAGACGATCTTATGGAGAAAAACAACCTCATCGAGGAAAAAGAGATCCGGGAGGAGAACGATACGGTTCGTATCGAACTGGATAAACCAGATGGGACAGCTTACCACCATACATACATGGAAGAACGCTATGTAATGGACTGTATCCGAGAGGGAAACGTGGAGGAAATTAATGAGCGGGCATCCGGACTCTTTGAAAAAGCAGGAATTCTTTCCAAGAAACATTTTAATAATCAGCGAAATCTGGCTATTGTGACAACAACCATGGCTACAAGAGAGGCCATAGTGGGAGGCGTAGCGCCGGCAGATGCCTACCGCCTCAGCGACTATCTGATTAACCAGATTGATCAGTGCCAGACAATGGAAGAGATGATTGAGCTGAACCGAAGATGTCTTTATAAATTTACAAAACTGGTGGCAGATACCAGAAAAACGAGAAATTTTTCCAGCTACACAGAACAGTGCAAGGATTATATCTCCCAGAATTATCACCATAAAATCTATCGGGAGGATATTGCAAAAGCCATT
>OCPP01000596.1_pt1 | contig 25224 bp, 29 predicted proteins | sample 1538211 | NCBI WGS metagenome assembly OCPP01 (sample SAMEA2580193, study PRJEB22360) | human gut metagenome | biome: human gut; feature: human-associated habitat; material: faeces | place: Denmark | collected 2008/2010
TCCGATACAATTCGGAATGAAATTGATTTAATTTCTTTTTTTACAGGGATTTCAATTTTAAATTTTGTTGTTTTATACGTTTCTGATGTGCCGTTTATCGTGATTGTTTTATCACCGGTATCGGTTGCTGTGTAATATGACTGTCCGAATGTTTCTGTTGTTGTATCAGTGTATGTAATCAATACGTCTGTTTCACCTTTATTCAAACCGCCACTGTCACAATCGTCCACAGCTATATGACGTGACGCCACATTGAATGTCAATTCTAATGCGGTTTCCGTTTTCGGTTTACGGCGGAAATTATCAACAACAAAATTGTGATACAAATACGTTCCGTTTTCAAACGAACCCGAATATGACAAATACTGTACACCGCTGTCGTCAGTGACTAATTTGTTGTCACTGTTGACGTATTTAGATAAATCATAAAACAGGTTATCCGTTGTCAGTTCAGTATTTATCTCTGATATTTTCGCTTTCAACTCGTTGTCCGCCGCCTGTCGGTCCGAAATTTCAGTACTGATTTTTTCAGTCAGTGAATGTTCTGCGTCCTCTCTGTCCGAAATTTCAGTTGTCAGTTTTGTTGCAATTTCATTGACCGCCTCCAAAAACGAATTTTTATTGTCTGTTTTTAATGCTCTCAAATCTTTGATACCGTCAAATTTCAGTTGACCCGCATACATTTCGGCAACTTCGGCTTTCATATATGTTACTGCTATCTTTGCAACATTTCCCGCCTCTGGTTGCTCTGTAACTTCCAGTCCGAGTTTACCTGTATATTGGTCATAGAGCAAATTAACCCACTTTTCGCCTTCTTCGCCCTTTTCCGCAGAAAAAGAAGCTGAAATCGGCTCTGTTTGTATCGCTGCATTCCCGTCCAAAAAGATTTTAGTCTGCACCGCCAAACTGTTTATCGTTATTGTGCCGTTTCCGTTTCCTTGATTTATGTTTATAATAAAATCAGACTTTTTCAAACTGTGCGTTATTTTATGGACAACATCTGTTTCCTTGCCATATAAATCGGTTTTATCGGCTTTTCCGCCGTTCAGTATATCGTCGGCGTTTGTTCTGTTTGTCTGTTCGGTTAAAATTTGTTCTCGCAATTCACTGTCACCGACCCGCCTGTTTTTCGCCTCTGCGTCAATATTCCCTTGTAACGTATTGTCCGCATTTTCCCTGTCGGTTGCTTCGCCGCTGATATTGCGTTGCAGTTCATTATCCGCCGCCTGTCGTATTGTCACTTCGTTGTTTATGCGACTGCTTAGCGAACTATCCGCACTTTCTCTCGCCTTTTTCTCTGCCGTAATTTGGTCCGACAGTCCTACATCAGCATTGGTGCGTTGCGTTATTTCTGTGTCCAATTTGTCGGACAGTGTGTTGTGGTCGGTTTGAATTGTCGTGAAATTATCACGGACAGTTTTCCACCAATCCTTTAACAGCGTTTTTCCGCTAAAATTAAAATTTAATTTCATTTTATCATTCCTTTCTAATCGTAATCGATTGGGATTTTTCATTAAAAAAACACGCCGTAAGCGTGCTATGGTGGTATTCCTGTGTACATTGTGTCACCTCATTTTAGGTATGAAAAAACGCCGTAAGACGTGCTTAATTTCTGTTTGTTTTATCGGCTAATTTTTAGCTGTTCCATTAACGCATTTTGCAATACTTGTGAAAAATTAATATTTGCTTTTTCCGCCTCATAGTTTAACCAACTCGGAATAGTACAATTTTTTTTGACTGCCCGTAGTTCATTTTTACGACGGTAAATATCAAAATCTATATCTACCAATGTCACAACACCATTTTCAACTGTTAATTCTGATATTGGTGTTGGTGTCGGCAATTCTTTTCCGTCGTCTTGCATATCTATTCCCATTAATCCGATTGCGTCCCTTGCCATTTCCATTGCGTCCGCAAAATCTTCACCTTGTGTATTAATATCAAAATCGGGTATTGATACAACAACGTATTTTTGTCCTTGTGTTAAAATTATTGGGTATGCCTCTCGCATATTTATTCCTCCTTAAAAAATATATATTTATAATCACCTCGACAGGGGACTATTTAAGTCCCCGTCTTTTGATGATTGCTTTAGCTAAATCTTCATCAATTTCTCTGTGTCGTGGTATTGGCTCTGTTTCTTTACCGTTATGGTAAATATCATGATTTGCGCCGTTGCGTTTCAATGTCCAACCGTTCTTTTCCAACAGCTTGATGAAATCTTTTCTTTTCACTTCATCTCCTCCTTACATTTTATATTATACGCCTTTTATACGTATTTGTCAATGTTTTTTACAAAATTTTATTGAATTTTTTTATTATTTGGTATATACTATTTCCAAAAAGGAGGTTAATATTATGAAAAACAAATTTATATTAGGTTTTATAACAGGCGGTATAATCTGTGCGACCGCGACAGGTTTCGCCGTAGAATATGCCGTAACGGCTAACCCGTTCCCTGTTGCCGTAAACGGTACAGAAACGGCGATTGAGGGTTACAACATCAACGATAATACATATTTCAAATTACGTGACGTTGCCGACGCTGTCGGCGTTTTCAATGTTGGTTTCAGTGACAACACTATTACGATTGATACAGATACCACCGCAGAACCAACACCGACACCGACCGTCAAGCCGTCAACCACTTCCAACCTGTCACCATTGCCGGAAGTTGCAATCGAAGTTATTGACGGTGTGCAATATGTCCGTAAATCAAACATTGAAGAAATACTCCAAAATATTGGTTTAGGTCAATACAAGTTTACATCTGTTGTATTTTATGATAGTACCCGTGATGACGGTAAAGCTATTCTTGAAAATGTGCCACATCAATCAGATGATATAACATTAATACCATATGATTACTATATTTCAACCGTTATACCTGTTATAAACAGTTTAAGATAATATAATGACCTGCTTTTACAAGGCAGGTCATTATTTTTTTAATTTTCTAACTCCGATATTTTTGCTTTTAGTTGTCTTATTTCTTCTGTAACCTTTTCTAAATCAGCTTCATTCAATAATCGTTTACCGTTCTGCATAACTTTAGTAGCATTAAGCTCTATTGATGACATAGCTCTTATAGATAGGTTATTACCACCGTTTGTGGTTTTAATGCTTGTATATCCGCTTAGTAAGATACCACTTTCATCAGTCCATTTATATATCGTCTTGCCCTCGTCATTTACATATGAACTTACATATCCAACCCTTAAATATTGTCCGACACTTGCGTCTTTGTTGACGTTGATGTCTGTGTCCGACTCAATCTTTGCACCTCGGATTGTACCGCTGAAAATTCCGTTGCCGTTCTCGTCAAAGAATATTACAGGGTTTCCGTCAACATCATACAGTAAAAATACAAACTGCTTTTTATTGTCAACCGTATCATTGCCTATATGTATTCTATCTCTGCGACTATCCTTTATAGTCAACAAATCGCCAACAATTTTCAACAGCTTATTGTCCGACTGCACCTCGTTTCGGTCTGTGTTCACCGTTCCTTGTACTTTTCGGATATTTACACTGTTATTCGCTGTCTGCCACTTTGAATGTTTCTTCGTTGCCTGTTCTGTCTGCCATAGTCCGATAAAAAAATCACGTCTGATATGCCCGATTGATATATTACTCTCTTTCGGTTCCAATGGATATGCTTGATACTCAATTACCCTCTGCACATATTCCGTACCGTCTATGTCAAATACGTGTACTGTATCGCCTATTTCCAACTTTTCCGCCGCACCGTATTCGGCTAATTTGGATAGGTCAATCAATTTACCGCTGATTGTCAACTGTGGTACGTCAATTCTATCCTCGTTATCCTCATCAAATTCCCACTTTGCGTTACGGTACAGTTTGGCCGCTGATGTATAATCGCTATAGTCCTTGTACCCCTCTTGCACACCGTATTTTTCAATGTTTGGACTGTCTATATATGCTTTGCCGCCGTTTACACTGCTGACCGTTAAATCATCACTTCCGAACGCCCATAAACGAGTTATCATATCGCTTACATTGCGTTCTATTGATATGCTTTGCATATTCTTTTCTAAACGCAGTCTGACGCCGTTATCTGTGCCGATACGTTCAACAATGGCAATGTTACATACAATGTTGTTATTACTGTCGATAGTTGTTTCGTGGAATATCTCGCCACGCCCCAAATTTTCTATTATCGTTTTTATAACGTCCCACAAATTCGTTTTGTCGGTAGAGAAAAAATCAATCAGCAGTTCATCATCTGCAACCCACTTCATTCCTTTTTCGCTTAGCTCCGCATTTGTCATAATGTGAAAAATACACTTCTCACCTACAGACTTTTTGAATTTTGATATAATATCAATCGCTTGTTTTAGAACATATCTTGAACTTTTACCGATATTGTCGCCGATTGTCGGTATAAACGCTTTCTGCGCCTCATACACAAAATGCGGTGTACCGTAAACGTGCAGTGAATCCGCACCGTTCATATTTCGTGTTGTTCGGCTGATTTCGTATATATGACCGTTTACACTAACCAACATATTTTGACTGATTAGACGTGCCTTTTCGTCGTATGGATAGTCAAATTCAATACTTCCCGTATCGTTCAATATCCTTGTTTCTTTGACGTTATATGCGTTGTTCAGTACCTCACCTGTTTCAAAACTGTCTGTATATCTGTCGTGCAATCGCATAAATGTTATCTGTCCCATTTGTATATATCCTCCGTTTCTGTATTCCACACATACTGTGGATAAAATGAAAATTCAACCGTTGCCGTCGTGGACAAATTTATTCTATTCGCCCCTGTTTCCAGTTCAAAAAAATTACCTTTGATTTTTTTCATAATACTGTTGCCGTTTACGTCTGTTACCGACTGTTTGTCGCAGTCAATAACGCAGTTTTCCGACACCGTAATACTGATACCGTTACAGGTTATCGTTGTAGGTTTTGTGACGTTTGTAACACGCAAAACAGGTCTGACAGGGCGGTCACCTGTGTTATGTATTGTACTGTCGCCTGCCGTTGTAATCGTGTAATATTCATTCGGTCCGATTGGTATTTCATCATCTAATTTGATGTTTTGGCTATCCAATATCGGACCGTCAAAAATATCAAATACCAACGCCGCCCACGTCTGCACCTTGAACGACACCGAAATGACCGCTTTGCGTCCGTAGTTTTCGGGTTTGTAGTCAATCGTTTCAATAACCGACGCATTCCATTTGACATTGGGTGTGTCGTCAAATATCAATTCACCGCGTCCCATTAACCACGTTGTGATTTTTGTGATTTTGCTGTTCAGTTCAGACATATCCGCCGCCGATATTTGCAAATTCATTTTAAATACACGGTTTTTATAAAATTCACGGTTGTACGCATTTGCCGTTGAAAAATCATATTCACCGTCTATATATGGGCTGTCATATGTCTGTATTTTCATTTCAGGTTTAATCGGACGTGACTGCGTTTGTACAGTCACGCCGAAATCGTTTGAATGTTTGTTTTTAAAATAAAATCCGTTTCGCATTTTCTACCTCCGCACATTATACATAGCTACCCAAAACGGCGCTGTCAGTCGTATTGATTGTGATTTTACTGTTGTTGTTATAGTTCTGCTGTTCAATCTTAATGCCCTTAATAGCCTCTATAATCTCACCTAACGTCTTAGTGATTTTATCATTGCCGCCGCTGACTTCCTGTGTTATATCCGCCACAATGCCCGTCACGTCGATACTGTCAATGTTGGTCGCAATGGACTTGATGAAATCAGCCTTGCTGTTTTCCAACGCGTCATATTCCGCCTCCAACTTCTCAATCGTGGCATTGTTCTTGACCTGTAATTGATACAGTTCTTCGTCACGTTGCAGTTGTTTCATCTGCTCTTGCAGTTCTTTGTACTTCTGCTGTCCTCTGTCTGTCACTGCATTTGCGTAAATATCCAACTGCGCCTGTGTTTCGGACATATCAGCCTTGCGGTCCTCTACCGTCCAACTGTCCTGTAGGGCCTGTTCCTGTGCAGAAAATTCATCACGCAGTTTGTTGATGTAGTCCTGCTGTTGCTGTAGCATATCGTCAAACGATTCGCCCGTTTGGTCGAACATATCGTGATTTAGTTCAGTCATATTTTCGTTGTATTCTTTGCGGCTGATTAACCCCAAATCATAGTATTCCTGTGTATACTGCTGAATACGTTTTAAACCGGCGATATATTCTTCATCAGTCATACCGTAATACTTGCGTTGTTCTTCCAACCAGTTCTTTGACTGCTCCACACGCTCCGAATACATATCCGAACCTAATTCACTTTGGTACTTGTCGAACTCGTCCTGTGTCAACTCGCCGCGTGCCAATTCCTCACGGTGCCTGTCCATAACGCGGTTGTACGCGTCAAGCGGACTGTCGCCGTTATCTTGCCAGTCGTTAAAATATGTATGTTCACTGATGTAGTTTTTTGATATGTCGTACTCTTTCTCAATTTGTTCTTTACGCTTGTCCAAATACTCATCATTCAGCTTGTTTTTTGCCTCTACATATTCTTTGTGGCTGATTATACCCTGTGCGTACATTTGTTCGGTGTACGTCTGTATTCTGCCGATACCTGCTATATAATCGGCGGCACTCATACCGTTGTATTTTTCTTGGTGTTCCAACCAATCACGACTGTATTCGGTCATATTGTCGTATAACGTTGAACCTATACTTGACATTTCTGTCGTATAGTCCTCCCACGTCATACGTCCTGCCTCGACTTCCGCCATATTGCGGTCACGAATACGCGTAAACGCGTCGATAGGATTGTCACCGTTGTCGTCCCAGTCATTCAGTGCCGCGCGTTCTTCAATGTACGACTTTGACAGGTTGTTTAACTCCTGCGTGCGTTTCTGTGTCAGACTGAATATTTGCTCCTCAATATCGGCAATATCCTTGTCATTCGACTTGAATTTCTCTTGAAATTCTAACCACTTTTCAAGTTCTTGCGCTGTCGTTACTGCGTGCGTTTTTGTGTAATGCGTCCAATCGTCCTTGGCTGATGTAAACGCGTCCGAATTGTCTTTACCCGTTGCGTAATGCGGTATACCCATACCGTTCATTATCGCCTTGGTTTGTGACGCTGTGTACACCTTTGCACCCTTTGACAACGGCAATACTACGTCCTTGCCCTGTGGTATAAATGCACGTCCTTTATCAACGATTAATTCTCGCGGGTCAGATATACCCTTTTCATCATTAACCATTGCCAAACCGCCCTCGAAGTTTTGTGTACCTTTAGCTTTTTTCACAAACATTCCCGAACTACCGAATTTAGCGGCAGGCACATTTTGATTGCTCAATCCACCGACTTGAACCGTCTGAGTTACAGTTTTATCTTTCACTGTATCAAGACTTGCCTTTGCACTTTCAACGCCGTCGGCTGTGTTATCCTGTGCTGTAATTTCTGTATCGTGTGTTGTAGGAATCAGATTTATTTTGCCTGTGGTTAAATCAATAACGCCGATAGCCTCGCCGTTTTCGGCAATTAATTTCGCCGTTCCGGTTGTTCCGTCATATTCAGTGATTTTGTATTCTGTATTATCTATTGTTGCAATGGCGGGTGTTCCGTCTGCTGTAAATATGACCTCACACTTTTTGCCGTCCAGTTGTTTTGTCTTTTTCTCGACATCATCAACACCGTCCGTATTGCTCTCTGTGTCAACGGTTACAATAAACTGTTTACCCTCCAGTTGTCGAACTTTTGCGGCTAAATCGTCTACGACTTCAAATCCGTCTGCGGTTATCTTGATACGTTTTTCACTTGGTATCAGCCCCATAGCACGCGACATTTCGGTCAACTTGTCCGCTGTCATATCAATACCTTGCTGACTTCCCTCTGACATCATATCCTTTAATATGCCGTTTATATCGCCTTTTTCAATGGCTTGGCTTACGCTGTCAAATCCGTTTTTAATTAACGCAGTACCCTCAACGATTTCCTCGGTCGTCAATCCCATTGTTTGACCTGTTTCATTCATTTTCTGAACTACATCATCAATTTTGCCCCTATTAACTGCGTCCTGCATATTGGTACATTCGGTATTTAACAGACTGACACCGACAGCAGTTTCAGCCGACGACGCACCGAACTCCGTCATTGAACGAATATAGTCATTAATCACGCCGTTTAATGCTGTACCGTCACCGTTTGCCGCCTGTTCCCACGCTGTAGATAGATTATCTATGCCGTTCATAGCCAACGCCGCCGACTGCGCATAACGGTTCATATCCAAATCGGCATTTTTAACTAACTCACCGACACGCTCTAAGTTCTTCTGTACGCCCTCTGAATCGCTTTCTTTTGCGGACATTCCGATTAAATCTATACTCTGCGTTGCCATTTCTTCCGAAATTGAAATATATTCGTTGTACGCATTTGTCAGATTATTTATTTTTTTAGTTAAACCCTCGTATTCGTCGCTTTTGGTTTTTAACCCATTTAGTCCGCCGTTTGTATCAGTACCGCCATTAATTAGTTGTAGTAAATTGGCAACCTGCGTTTGACTGTCAACCGCCATTCCTAATTGTTCAGCAACTTCAGTTGTAAATCCTAATTGTTGTGCGACACCTTGCAGTCCCTGTTTGTATTTTTCAATATCGTTTGAATTTTGATATTCATTTCGCAAATCAGCCATTGTCAGCTTTAACTCTGCATATTCGTTTCTTGCTTTCAGCGCGGCTGACGCCTGCGCCTCAAGGTTGCTTTTGTCCGTCTTATAGCTATCAAATTTCGGTTGTAAATCTGACAGTTTATTCATCTGACTGTATATGTTTTCAGTCAGTTCAAGTTTGGACATATTTTTTACGGTTTCAACCGTTTCTTCCAAATTAGAATTATCTGAATTGATTACAAGATTGTATTCTTGTGATAGCATTTCTTTGATTTCTTCTAATTTACTTTTTGCATTGTCAACCTGTTCTTGACTGCTTTCAGGACTTTCAATCACCATTTTCAGCGCTTTTATCTGTGTTTGCGCCTCATTTAGTGCCTTGTATTTTTCAATACTTTCTTTTACTTTTTCGTTGCCCTCTGCCAGTCCGTCACTCCATTTATACTGTGACTGATACCATTTATCGTATGCAACTTTTCCTACTATAGCCGCTGTAGCAATACCGGCAACAGCTAATGCGGCAGGACCGCCGCACCGATACTTGTCAATGTCGGTGCAAACTTCGCCAATGCTCCGCCTGCTGAAAATGCCTTCTTTAGGTTTCCGACTGCCTCAACGGTATTGCCCGCCCATTTGATTAGTCCGGTCGAACCTTTTGTTATTGCACCCAAAGCAATGACCGTAGCACCGGTATTAACAACAACTTTCTTTTGTTCGTCTGACATTTGCGACAAACCTTTTGCGAAATTAGCTACTGTGGTGCTTGCGTCTTGTATTGACGGTAACATTGTTTCGCCGATACTTCTCGCCGCCTCAATAATATTGTTTTTTGTGTTCGCCAATTTTGATGCGGTCGTTTCATTCTTTGCGTTAAATTCTTCTTGCAATGCCGTATTTTCTTGGTATGCGGTGTTTGAACGATTAACACTCTCTGTTACTAAATCATAACCGTTGACTAATGCCATCATTGCTTGAATGTCCTGCGTATTGTTTATACCCAAATCGTCCAATGCTAATGTTAGGTTCTCGGCAGACTGCAATCCTTTCAGCAGTCCGTTAAATGCACCGGAGCTGTCAGTATTCCACTGCTCTTTAAATTCTTCCGCACTCTTACCGCTGTACTTTGCGAATTTCGTCAAACCCTCTCCGCCGCTTGCAACGGCTGTTTCTATGGACAGCCACGTACGACCTATCGCACTACCGCCCATTTGTGCCTCAATTCCCAATGAGGACAATGCTGCGGAATAACCCAACACGTCCGCCGCTGACATTCGTACAGATGAACCGTATTTACCCATACGCAATGCCATTTCCGCGATTTCCGATTCTGTTGTCGCACTGTGGTTACCCAAATCGACGATTGCACTACCGATATTACGGATTTCGTTTTGACCGACACCCATAACGTTCTGAAAACGTGCCAATGTTGCGGCACCTTCTTCGCCGACAAGGTTTGTGGCTGTACCCATTTGCGCCATTACTTCCGTAAAGTCGATAATGTTTTCTTGTGATATACCCAACTGACCGCCCGCCGCCGCAAGTTCGTTTAGTTCAGTCGTTGTTTGTGGTATCGCGCCCCTGCCGTCAATACCTGTTGTTGACAAATCAATAATGCCTTGCTTTATTTTGGCTAACTGTTCCGGTGTAGCGTCAACCGTCTTTTTAACTCCGGCAAAACTATCCTCAAAATCTATCGCAAACTTGGCACTCGCAACACCGCCTGCGGCAAGAGCCGTTGATGCGTATTGTATCGGTTTTGTTATCGTGTCAATATTTTCGCCGACTTCTTTTATACCTTTTCCGGTATCTTTAAGCTGACTTGCAAGACCTTGATATGCACTTGTGCTTTCTCTTACACCTTTCACACCTTTTGTATTGCTTTGTGTTCGTTCCAATTCTTCGAGTTGTTGCGATACACCGCTTATTGTTGCCTCTAAATCCGACGCATCACCTCTTATTCTTACTACTAATTCCGCCGCGTCAGCCACTACAAATCACCTCACTACATTCCATAAAACATTTTTAAATACGGGTCGTTTCCTGTATAGACCTCTTCCGTATCATCTTCCAAATCGTCTATCATTTTAAACAAAACAAACGGATTTTGCTTTGATATTACATTCGGCAATAACCCTCTTTGCCTAAACCAATCTGCGTACAAAGTACGCAGTGGTTGGCTTTTTGAGGAATTACTGCCCTTTACTCGTTTTTTGTTGTCAACGCGTCTATATAGAATTTCCATAATTCCATACATAGTCTTGAATGTGTGCCTACATCAATGGCATCAATAATATCCTGCGTTGCGTCCGTTCCCTCGAACATATAGTCCACCGCCTCTCGGCAGATATTTAACGGTCCGTTTTTATTTTCATCGTTATGTGCGTCATTAATAATACACATTGCCTCAAAGTCGAACGGCTTTGAAACGTATTTTTTATTATCGTGTTTAAATGTTAATGTGTGTTGCATAATATTCCTCCTAATTCATTGCATACAAAAAGCACGCTATATGCGTGCTTGACATACATTTTTTATTGTGTTATAATTTAGATATAAGAGGAACGGTAAACAGCCGTTTCTAATACATTAGTTTATATTTAGTGTAGAAAATATTTTCTACCCAAATAACCGTCCTATTGCGTTAGGGCGGTTATTTCTTTAATATCCATACAATAAGCAAAATCAATACAAGTTGTATTGTGGTTTCACTCATAATATTTCCTTTCCGAAACAGAGCCGCCACCGCTCTCCATATATCAAGGCTTTTCAGCCTATTTTTATTCTACACTATACCTCATATAATGTCAAATTACGTTTATTTTACAGTGCTTTCTTTACAGGATAGTAGTTCATATCCTTAAACCAGTTTTCCTCAAGTTCTGTCTTTGTGACACCTTCCGGCAAATCGCATTCGTCAAAGTATGCGTAATAGTTGTTGTCAAAATCACGCTGTACGGCTGTATATGTAGCCTTTGCGGTTTGCTTTTCAGGCGCACCGCTTGACGCTTTTGTTTTACCTCCGACGTTTGACGCAAAGCTGTATGAACCCTTGTAATATCTCACATAACGGTATGAGCCGTCAGACTTCATAATTCTCCACGCAACACCGAAATAAACGGTTTTTGTATCGTTGCCCACCTCAACAACGCCGTCTTTTTGTGTCAGTCCACGCCACATTGAATCAACTTCCGGCGGAATATCGGCATTTGTGATGTCGTGACCTAATTTTTCAATGTAGTTTGATGTTTCATACGCACCGTTATCGGCGTCAAAAACATCACTGCCGCCTGCGTCTGTCGGTGCAATTTCGACTGTACCTCTTAAATTATACGGATCGCCATATGTTGCGCCCTCTGATGTGTCTGTTAAAACTGCGAAAAATGTGTACTTGTCCACACCTATTGTAGGTAGTGGTTTTCTTTTCTCTGTATTTGCCATAAATCAATCATTCCTTTCTACTACTTTCGTAAATCTCATTGTCCTATGTTTTATACTCTTGTCGTCGGGATTGGGTACATCCATTGTCATTTCGTGATAATATTCATTATCAGTCAACAATTTATATACCCTCTCCGACAATTCAAAACACGTTTGCGGATAATCGGCGTAAATATCAATCTGAACCGTCGTATCATTCGTAACGACCGTATTGTCATATGACATTGAGCCTTTGTCCGTTAGCGTGTAATATGCTATTGCAGGCAATTTATTAAAATTATCGGGATATGCAAAGCATACACTTACACCGTCTATCTGCTTTAAAATATCCCGTAATTCCAAACCAATATCAAACACCGTATCACCCTCCCTACGCTAACACAAATACTTCGTATTTGCTCGCTATAACTCGTTTCACGAGTTATACACCTCCTTAAACTTAGCGATTATCTCGCTGATGTTATTTTTCAGTGCAGGTACGAGGAACGGCTGTGGTGCTTGCCCCGACGTTGTGTAAAATCGACCGCCACTGTAATACGTCCAGTGTCTTTTTGACGTATGCGAAACAGATTTATCACCCTTTGAGCCTGTGCCGAATTCGACATAAATACCGTAATCGGCAGTCGGACCGATTGCAACACTGTCACCGTCCACTTGGCTTACGATACTGCCCTTTAAACGTCCTGTTGCAACAGGACAGTTTGCCACTGCGTGCGCTCTTACGACTTCACCCGCCATTGCCAAACCTCGCTGTATTTTATCACCTGTTGCATACTGTGTCAGCTTATCAACAACGTTATCTATCCCCTCGATTGAAAAATTCATTTCAGCCTACTCCTTTCGAGCATTGCTACCAAACCGCTGTCCCATTTCTGCACATATGTTATATCATATATGTCGCCGTCATATTCAACCCTGTTACCGACCTTTACGTCGTCTGACATATCGCAGAACATACGCATTTGACATTCTATATCTAAACCGTATTGCTCTCTTGCTCTGCCACCACTGTACGGTTGTACATCGGCTTTGATTTCGGACAATACAGTCTTTTCGGTTTTACCTGTATAGTCGTCAATTTCATATTCTGCGATTATAACAGTTTTATCGTAAAAATCACTGAATACTGATGTCACTCGGAACACGCCCCTTTCGTTTACGGAACGGGTCAAGGCGTTTATAATAGTTGCTGAAAATCTTGTCATTGTCGGTTTCGGCATATGTGACGGAACGTTCGCCCTCACTTCTGCTCTTGACTACTTCAGGACTTTTACTGTCCCCGTAACCTTTCGCCCTGTACATATCCGCCGCAATCTTCGGAACAAGGCTTTCAAGCTGACGTGGCAGTACATCAATATGACAGTACGCCATAATCATATTAACCGTGTCCTCAATCAAAAAGGACAACAAGCTGTCTTGCTCGTCGTCCTTTATCCCCAGCAACATTTTTAGTGTCCCCAACTGTTCCATATTATTCACCGCTTACAACGTCGGCACTGCCAGACTTTCTCGCTTTGCCGTCTGCGGTAACTTCCGCAACTGTAATCTTGTGACCGTTTGTCGCAGTGATTTCGTCACCGTTGTTAAACTCTGTCCACTTCGACAAATCGTCGTCATACGCAACACTTGGAGCGGTGCTTGCGGCAGTCTTGTAAACCAACTTGTGACCGCCGATAGGCTTTGGCGATACCGTAATAACAGTGTTGCCTGTTGTGCCGGCAACCGATTCAACGTCCAATTCACCAATCGCCGGAACACCGTTCTTAAATGCGGCAAATGCGTCGTCCTTGACAACAAGGAAACCTAAACGCATAGTAGCCTTGATTGCAACCATATCTTGCTCGGCAAGTGATAGCGGTTTACCGTCACTGTCAAGAGTGCCTTGTAGTGTTGCCTCTGTAAGAATTTCGTAATTAATACCTGCACGCATACCGACAACGGCATATTTAAAATTACCTGTGATAATATCGGCACGTTTATTGTCCCACGCACCGTTACGTACAAATTCGATAGGCTGACCGTACAGCTCACCGCCTGTTGTACCGTTGACATATGCAGGTGCGCCGTTTGCGTCACGTAGCTTTCTTAGCATATTCTTAACGCCGATACGTCCAACAAATCCCGACGGGTCATAGCCGTTTTCTTCAATCATTGACATTGCGTCAGATATAGCAATATCAATATTTGTGTTGTCTGTAACAACCATATGCTTGCTGTCTATAGCGTTCATAATGTTTGTCTTGAACGGCGAATTTGTACCGAAAATGCACGCCGCGTCAATCGCTCTGTAGAATGCCTCTGCGATTTCCGGCTTTAGTTCCTCAAATACGCTGATAGTTGTATCTTCCAACTTTTCCTTTGTTACCGGAATAATAACGGCTAACTTCTTAGCCTCGATTTCAGGGTGAATCCAAGTAGCACCGCTTGTCTTAATTCTTTCACCCTCACCGACCCAGTAAGCACCCGGACCGTCTGTAAGTACGTTAAACTTTTTCTTCTCGTGTTTCATTTCCTCGACTTTCGCCATTCTTAAAACACTTGAACCCCTTGTCACCATTTTGATGATTTCTGTTGCTTGCTCGACAGGCACAAAGCCTGTCAATTCATTTTTTAAATAACCCATTTATTTCACTCCTATCTTTGATTTTCTCTGATTATGTCCATAAAACTGCCTGTGTTGTGACCGCCACTGCCACCGTTTAAATTCGGTGTTTTGCCCTTTAAACGCTCGGTAACACCTGCTTGTACATCTTTGTCATAGCTTTCTTTTATCTTGTCAATAACCGCCTTTGTGCTATCCTTATCCTCTGCCACAATATACTTTGCAATCTCGGCAGACAGTCCGACTTTGGCAAGTTCTGTTTCGGCATATGCAACGATTTTTTCACGTTCAAACTCTGCCTTTGCCTTTTCAAATTCTTCCCTTTCCTTGTCGTCGTCCTCTTTTTTTCTTTGGTCGGCTGTAAGCTTGGCTTTTCTCATGCCCTCTTCTTCAGCGTCCTTTAGCTTTTGCTCAAGGTCCTTTTCCCACTCTGATTTTGCCTTAGCTATTGCTTCATCAATCGCCTTTTGATTGTCGCCGTCTTTTTGTTCGGTTGACTTCTGCTCTGTGGACTTCTCTTGCTCTTGTTTTTCTGTTTGCTCTGCTGTATCTGCCATTCAAATCATTCCTTTCTGAAAAATTGTATAAAAATAAGACGTATAACCCCACGTCTAACAGGGAGATAATCGGATCACCATTCCTTTCTTCTATGTGTATGTTGTGCCTACTCTCACACTATCACCGCCTTTCAGTGTATCAAAAAAGCACGTCCGAAAACGTGCTTTAGCTATTATGTTTTGTTTGACTGTATATATCGTCATAAAGAAGTTGTAACTTGTAACCCAAATCGCTTAAATAATCTTGATTCACCATACCGAAATGTATAATAGCATAATCGGCAGCGTCAATAAAATCATCTATTGCATTTTCGTTTACTACAATGCTGTTAGTTGTATTTTTAAACTTAATCCCGTCTTTATTTCCTTCATAGACTTTCGTAATATATTTTTTACAAAGTTCGTATTTTTCAGTATCTAACTTGTAAATCATGCTTGTTATATACCTCCTTATCTCGGATTGGTCTGTATTAAATTTCCGTTGTCCTTATTTACCGAAACAACACAGTTATCGCCAAAATACCTTAAACAATCTTTTCTGTGTTTTGTCGTTCCGTTTAAAAGAGCGGTTTTTATATCTTCTATTTCAACGCCGTTACGTGCTTTATGTGTTTTAGGGTCTTCACCCGTTCCGAATACACGTTCAATAAAATGCTTGCTTTGACTTTTTATTTCTACACCGTCAACCGTCGTTAATCCGATAATATCTGTTTCTATTTTCTCTTTATAGCTCTTATAATCACCAAAAGAAGTAAATGCAGAAATCATATTACTACTTCTTGATTGTTTATAATCCTTTAACAAGCTCCATTCATCAGTATTATTATACTTCAAATTTCGAAAATCGTCAAATGTTTTTGGCATATTTTCAGTACCGATAATAGAAATATATTGTGCGTACTGCTTTTTATCCGCCGAGCTGTTTCGCATTTGCTTAACGTGAAGCTCAAGTGCATTTCTTTGCTCGTCCGACAAACTGTTTTTCCATTCGTCAAACGTCATACTTCCGTCAACCTTATAATTTTCGCCAGTGAGCGGATCGCGTGCAATACGACTTGTCAAATTCACGTCTGCCATAATCGTAACACACCGACAACGTGGGTGTATCGGTGGGAAGTTTTCGCCCTCAACGGCTTTGTCGGTATCAAACACGCTACCGTCAAGACTTCCGCACCTGTCACACGTCAATTCAGACAGTGCCGCAACAAAACGATACTGTTTTATACCTATTTCCTCATACGCCATCTTTTGACCTTGATTCATAAAATGTGCCGTTTCACTTCGCACAAGTGTTTCGGCTGATGTTCGTATTCCGCCTGGTGCAGTATCTTTGACGTAATCAATCAGCTTATCGGTCATACGGCTTACGCTGTGACCGCTGATAATACCGTCCTCAATCGTCTGTCCGACTGCCTGTATAAATCTGTCGTTATGTATCCACACTCTCTCGCTGTAGTTGTGACCGTGCCACGGCTCACTTAACACTTTATCAACCGCCTTTTGCGGTACAAGTGAAAAATCAATACCGCAGTTTAAACCTTGTGCGGTATCAAAAATATTCGTATAATACGCCGTCTTTACCGCACTGTCATACAGTTTCTTTTGCTCCTTTATAGCCTCGTTTGCAACGTGCCTAAAGTAAATATATACATTACGTTTCAGTCCCTCTAATCGGCTAATTCTCGCACCGTATGACTGTGCATTTATGCGGCTTAGAATTTCCTTTTTGACTGTCTTGTCGTCTGTTTCGTCGTACAGTTCAAGCAGTTCTTCGTACTGTTTGTCGCTGTCGGCTATACTCATCAGCCGACGTGCCTCTTTTTCGGGTATATCGGTTGAAATATAGGCTTTAAACGTTTTCTCAATGTCATTGTTTACATTCTTGATTGCTCGCTCATATGCCTTAATTACACCGTCCTTAACACTGTCCGCTTGCGATTGCAAATATGTTTCAACTTCAACGGCACGCTTTACCCAATATGCCTTACTCCTCATTGTAATTCATCTTTCGTGCGGTACTTTCAGCGATACGCATATCTTCGGCAGACTTTTCAGCCTGCTCTCTGCGTGCGATTTCAACTTCTTCCTTTGCGTCTGTGATGAATGGCAAACGTTCAAGTAATGTTTCGTCAGACGCAAGACCTTTGAGGTAATTAATCATCTGTGCTATTTCAAGTTCGTTTGCAGGCAAGTTATATGTAAATCCTATATCAACTCTGTGCGACGGCACTTCTTTCATTGCGTTTAATGTCACTAAGAAATTGTTGTAAATCTCCAAACGTTTTCTCAACGTCTTAGCAAAATTACGTTCTTTGTTCTTGACGTGCTGTTCAAATCCCAACAGCTTGTACTTTATCGCTACACCCGACAAGTTGTTGCCGAAACTTTCGTCCGACAGGTCGGGAACGTGTGACAAACGGTGTATATCGTCCTTAATATCATCACGCAACACCTTTGTATCAGCCTCGTTCAGCACCTTTGACAGATACTCCGCCTTTGCGTCACCGTCACCCATTAAGATACGTTCTACCAATAATTTTTTTGCCTGTTCGGTGTCAAGGTCGCAGTTACACAAAAACAACAGCGAATTAACGAACTGTTCCTTGTCATTAATTCTATCTGACATCAACACATTGTATGCGTCAATCTGCGTTATAAGCTGTTCAAAATCGCCCTGCATTTCCGTATTATTTCTGTATTCGATAATAGGTACATCAAAAAAGTAATGCGGTTCAACATTTTGCAATGACAACGCCGAATAACTGTCAAGACCTGTGTATGTATATATAAACGATTCATCATACACGCGACAAATACTGCCTGTGCAGTAGCCGTCAAGGTCGTATTTTTTGTAGTAATACACCGCAAACAACGGCTTTTCAAATGCCGACTGTGAGTAACATACAAATGTATGCTCCGGATCCAATCGTACACTTCTCGGCTGGCTTTTTTCGTCTGCATAAATCAGTTCATATGCTTTGCCGTAAATGCTCATATTTTTTACGATTTCACTGTCCACACTCGGCATATCCTGTTCCAAATATTCGTTTTTGATTGCCTCAATATCGTATTCGTCCGATACTGCGTATGTTACAGGATTGCCGACAAGATAACTCTGTGTCATATCCGTTATGTACTTTGCGTGATTACACATTATGCGGTTGTTTGCCACGTTTTTGCCCCTTTTTCTGCGACTTAAAATGCGGTGATCGCCCATATAGTAATCGTGTAATAATCGGTATCTCTGTCGCTCTCTCTCATGCCGTTCAATCAATTTTGTTATGATGAACGGTGTCACACCGCCTGCGACTATATCTTCATCAATTATCATATTCCGTACTCCTCTCTTGAATAGATTTTAGCTTTCTTATCCTTGCGCCAACTCTCAACGCCGTATCTCAGTGCCGCCATTGCGTCATCAAAAACGTTGACAGGTTCGTCAGTATACTCGTCCGACTTTTCATCAACTCGCCAACGCCATTGCTGTATCTCTTTGATTACATTCACGCAAGACGGGTGAATATGTATCTTTCTGCCTTTTAACCAGTCAATCTGCGATTGTATGCTGTTCGGATTTTTAACAACTGCCCTTGCGCGATAGCCTGCCTTTCGCCACATCTTGATACGGTCCGGCTCTGCACTGTCACACCACATTGCAAGACTTTTACTGAACTTCCCGTCAGCTTTTTGGATAATCTCTGTCGTGTCCATTTCGTGTACATACAGTTCATTGCAAACGTAAATATCGCCGTCCTTATAACCTAACGTTAATATGGCGTTTGCGTGATTAAATCCGAAGTCCTGTCCTATTGCCATAGCGTCAAAACGGCTCATATCTGTATCAAATTCTTCAATGCGATAGTTCGAGAATATCAATCCGCCTGTTTCGCCCCATTCACCCAGTCCGTAAATTCTGTAGCCCTCAGGGTCAACCTCTTTACGACGTAGCATACGTTGTCTGTATGCCTCGTCACAAAATCGGTTTGTTAAATATGTGCTTTGGTGCGTTAAGACGTTATCGTCCTGTATGTCGAAAAACACTTTCTTTATCCAGTGACTTGACGATACAGGGTTAAATGTCAATTTTATCTGATAAAAAAGACCGTCGGGGAGTTCACCTCTCAAACGGTCATCTATAATTTCAAAATCCTGTTGCACAAGCTCCGTAGCCTCCTCAATCCATACATCGGTTAATTTACCGTTTGCAAATGTGATTGATTTCAGTTTTTCGCGTTGCTTGTTGTCGTTGACACCACGAAATATAATCTTGTTGCCGTTGACACAGGTAAATGATAACGGACTTTGAGTGATTCTCCACGCTCTGCCTACTCCCATTCGATTTATAGCCGATTCGAGTTCGGCAAACGTACTGTCACGGTTAGTTATATCAGACTTTCTCACACATACCAAATTACGCCCTTTGTCACGCATTAAACGCAATATGTACAGTTGTGCGGTATCAACACTCTTGCCACTTCCGGCACTGCCTTTCATTACAACATAACGCTTTTTACATTGGTGTACAGGCTTAAATATCGGATTGAACGGTACTGTTATTTTGTTCATTCGTCACCGCCTCCGTAATCAATCTTAATGCTGTAGTCCATATCACCGTCAACGTTTAATTTGTCTGTGAACAATGCGTAGTATTTACCCAACATTTCCGCCGCTTTGTTTACGTCCGACACCTTTGTCGGTATTTCAACACATATCGGTTGCTCCGCCTCGTCAGTGACTTTCTTGCCATTGTCGTCATAGTGTGATTTACGTGCTTTGCACGTCACAACAACCGTTTCGGGTTTCTCACGTCGCATAACAGCTGTAAGCGTTTTCAATACCTCGTCCTGCTTGGCAATAAGAGCGTCCTCTTTCTCTTTTAGCCGCTTTTGAATATATTCCTGAATTTCAGGTTTCTTCAAGTTCTCATTCCCAATCGAATACGCCGTCTTTTCCGAATATCCCGCTCTTAATGCCGCTTGCGTCGCATTCAAATCAATCAAATATTCCTCACAAAACAACTTTTGCTTTTCAGTCACTCTTATCACCTCGCTTTCACATTTTCCGATTAACTACATCGTATATCCGTTTTTTGTCAACGCACGTTCTAACGCTCTGCGCTTGTGTCGGCACTCACACCAATTTTTATTATCCTCGTTCCATTTGCGTATGAACTTCTTGCGTTCTCGTTCGTATCTTCGTTTTTGCCAATATGCCTTTATTCTTTCGAACATTGTTTTCACCTTTCCACTTCTTTTTTTATTTTTCATTTCAAAGTCTTTATGATTTCTTTCTCTCGTTCCGACAGCTCCCAAACATGTTCTGCAGCTTTAAGTTCTGCAGCTTTAAGTTCTGCAGCTTTAAGTTCTGCAGCTTTTTTGCCCGATATTAAATAACCGTTACCGAAAATGCTTTTTTTGAATTTTCGCTGACTATCTAAATCACGCATAAAATATCCATTTTCTCGCTTTATCGCAAAATCAACACCATATCGCGAAAGTGTATTCATTCTGCATGCTGTCAATATGTTATCAGGATAAGTATACTTAGGTAATTGTTTTTTTATTTTTCGCAAATTTTCTTTATCTGCATTTTCTAAACGCTTATATAATTTGCTACTACTTTCAATCAGATTATCTGTCATATTTGTTACAAACGATGTATTAACTTTTGCGCCGTTTTCATATGTCGCGGTATACCCTACGCAGATTATATTTGCGTGTCGTGTTAATCCAATAATAGTTAAACCCGGTGCAAACAAGAAAAATTTTATCCCTTGCGATTGATACCATTTCACTATCTGTGCCAATATTGAAAATGGCGGATTATCCACAACAATACTATCAGACATATAATTATACTTTTCGTAATCTCCACCCGGATAAAAAGGACGTACAAACTTGTTACGATCCACTTTAAATCGTGTTGCAACATAATCCGCAACCGTTTCGTAAATATTATCGGGTGTATAACAATCATCAGTCGTTTTCTTCGGTTTGAACTTATCTTCAAATTCTTTATATTCAGTTGTATTTTCTCCGCCGTAAACATTCTCGGCTTTATCCTTAATATCGTTTAAATCCATATTTCCTCCAAAAATAAAAACAGACTGCATGATTAACACATACAATCTGTTCTAATTGAACAGCAGGCTTTGAACCTGCAACCTCCGCAATCAGATTATATAATCCTCTGCGACGCTCTAGCCTGTTGAGCTATGTTCTGTACTTTAATATCTCCATTCCCACCAATCAATTTTGAGATATTCACCCATCATCTCACGATGATACACTACCTTTTTACGAAAATAACGAGCGGTAAGATATAGAACACAAAATATTGCACTGTATATATGTTTTGCATTATTTTTTGTTTGCTCATTCTTTTCGCATTATAAATTGTATCACACTTTTTTCGGCAAATTCGGCATTTTTAAAAATTTATTATGTTTTCTTCGTGGATAACTCTCATCGTAATGCCCTATCTTAAATGCAATCCACTGCCATGACGGCATTACGGTGCCGTCTATGTACCTGTATCGGAATATGCGACGTGTTTCACTGTCTAATATACCGGCAACAAACAATTCAATCTTGTTTTTTTGCCGCTCCAATCGTTGACGTAGTACAATATCAGATATATGTGTTGGCTCAACACCCGACACAGAAATACAGTGCTTGACGTACGGAAATTCAGCGTCAGAGCCTGTGACAGTACCGTGTACTGTATTACTGTTTATTCTGTCATTTACCTCGTTTAATTCTGCAACAATACTGCGATACTGTTTTAGCTCTTCTTTCGTCAAATCAATTCCTCCTGTCTAAATATTCAATACGTCCGTCGTAATAGAATGTCATACCGCATTCTTTTCTTACGACCTCTTTAACCTCTTTCAGCTTACCGCCCTGCATACCCATTAAAACATCTTTTATTGCCTGTCCTAATTCTGTTATACGTTTCTTTCTCCAATTCAGCATTGAATAAAACGTATATAGAATTATCGGTGCATTGTTTTTCATTGCACACGTAACCATTTTAATACGGTCTTGCTCGGCGGTGCTTGTCTTGATTTTTAGTGGGTCAAAATCGTTCATCAGTTTTTCGTAATCAAAATCACACTCATCTTTTAATTCCTCTGCAAGTTTATCAATATCGCGTTCACGGTTATACACAACCCCAATATATCGAATAACTCCCTCTATGTATTGACACACACGTTTTTGACCCCATTTGCATTTTATACGTAGATACCACGCACCTACTACCACAAGATTGACAACACCTTCTGTTGTCACTTCATTTTCAACAATCTTGTACGACTGCAATGCTTTCTTTCTATCGAATTTCTTAATACCGCGTTTCTTTGCAATTTCATCAAAATTTTTTAATATTCTTTCTTCTTCGGCGTTCTTTATCGCCTGCCTTACGGCTCTGCGTTTCTGCTTTAACTTCTTCGCTGTTTTATCCATATCAACACCTCACCAAATTCGCCCTAACCACGTCAGGGTTTCTGTCTACAATCTTTGCTATTTCAAAATATGATAGACCATTATCTCTTAATCTTTTCATTGTATCTAATTCTTTGTTGGTTACTCGTGTCTTTTTCTTGTTTTCAGAATTGCTCGCTTTATCTGGTACATATTCCGGACACTTTGTTATTCTATACGAATCATACGTCTTGCGTTGTACCTTTTCAGCAGTCCAACCCTCCACAGGCTGAAAGCAACTGCTCCACGAACAATCACCGCCAGCTTTTTGACACGTCCAACATAATTGCTCTTTAACCATTTTGCACCTCATCCAATCTCTGAACATACTCGGTAAAATACCATATCAATTCATCTTCAAAGACTTTGATAGCTTTCTCCGCTTTTTCTTCCGATGTGAAATATACAACATTTAACTTTCGATAACGACCAGTCCACCTCACTAATAGCCTATTAGTAAGATAATCATAATCTATATTATACTTAATAACGTCGTAACCTTTCCAATCTTTTTTTGTTATTGCTTTATCGTTTACCCCCTGCCATTGTCTTAGCTGACGGTGCAATCTGTCTGCACGAGCATTGTTCTCGGCAATGGTTTTATCGCTGTAATAATTGCCTGTGTTATAACATCGCTCATCCGTTTGGTCATTAAACTCTGTAATATTTATCATACTATCGTCTTCTGTATTAATTACATAATACGTTTCTCTTTTTTCAACCCTCTCATATCCTGTCCGTTGTTCCTCAATCAATCCCAATATTTTAGCCTGTTCTTCTGATATTTCAGCTTTTATGTTCTTCCCGTTTGCACTTATAGTTACTTGCATTGTTATTCCTCCGTTTATTTTCCTTGAAATTCCTTTAATCTGTCCTCTAAAGATTCAATCTCATCTTTCCAATGCTCAATTAGCATTTCTTCGATTTGTTGCTTTGCGTCCTCTATACTGTTTGCAAATAATATGTCGTGGTCTGCATTTAATTCTTTTGATGTATAAATAAAAGCATTAGTATAAACAAATCTATCATTTGTTTCGTCTTCGATAAATTTTGCAATTATATCCTCGTCATCTCCATAAAATTCACCGAAATGCAATTCATAGTACTCTTTGCCAAATTCATTCTTTTCGACTTTCCATTCTTTCATTTATTATTCCTCCATATCAATCCACGTTATTCCGACAGCATAAGCCGCCCAAATGTCACTTTTAAAGCCGTAAAACCAATCGGGACTTTTCTTCGTTCCCTTGCCGTTCTTCAAGTCGTGCTTTGCAAATCTGTCTATCAAAGCCCTACGAATAGTTACGTCGTTGGCTTTCATACTGTGACAAATATTCATTTTTTCGTCTTTGCGTGTTATGTATTGAACGTCCTTTTGTAATTGCTTTGATTTTTCTGTAAATCTACCAATCCAAACGCAAGTATCAAACACTTCACGTCCAACCGGCATACCGTAACACGCCACCATTTCGATAACAACAACGTCTACTTGATATACTCTTATCAGACGTTCAATGCTATCTAACAGCTCATCATTATCGGTCTTTCCGAAGTCTTGTGGTTTCATTGTTTCTCCGTCAACAATGCACCAACCGCTTTGTATATTGCCGGGGTCTATAGAAAATACAATCATTTATGTTTTCTCCCTCATTATTTTTTCAAGTTCGTCATAATCAAGGCTACTGTCGTCATACACCGAAGTATTTGCTCCTGTGCGTTGCTTTTCTTCGGCAAGAGCCGTTACAACCCATTTATTTATTGCTCCGTAATCTGACGCATATTTTTTGCCCTTTGATTTTTTGTAGTTGTTTAGAATTTCGATAATCCGTTTTGTATCAGATACACCGTGCTTTTCAATTAACGCCTTATATTCCTTTTCCGTCAGCGTTACAAATTCGGCATATTTGATTTTTTTGCATAAGGGGGTTACGGGGGATACTGTCTTAATCTTGTCTTTATCTTCTTCTTTATCTTTATTATGTTCCCCACATTGCTCCGCTATTGCTCCTCGTATTGCTCCGCTATTACTCCCTACATTACTCCCTTTATTGATGAAATTATGTAGGGTGGTTAGATTTATTTGATATGTACCTGCTTGTCCCTTTTTACCGTTTTTGTAATCTATCAATCCGTATTGGATTAATACATTTCTTGCATTGAAAAGGCTTTTTTCTGAAATATCTATCTTACCCGTTATGCGTGAATTGGGTATCGTAATTTTATCTTCCCATTTAGTAGCGTTTGCAAAGTCTAAAAGGCAAAAAAACAAGTCCGCCGCCGAATGTGGAATTACATTAAACCTACGCCAATTCCAAAACGCATTAAGTATTTCAATATATGTCATACTGTATGCTCCTTTTCAATTTAATTAAAACGGCAAATCTTCTACCGACCCGTTAAGGTCAGCAAATTCATCATATTCTTCGTTTAAACCCTCTAACCTGTCTGCGAGTTCGTCCATAGCCACATTGCCGTCTATACCGCTTTCAGTCTTTGAGCCGGTAAAGTAT
>OCPP01000606.1_pt1 | contig 24989 bp, 15 predicted proteins | sample 1538211 | NCBI WGS metagenome assembly OCPP01 (sample SAMEA2580193, study PRJEB22360) | human gut metagenome | biome: human gut; feature: human-associated habitat; material: faeces | place: Denmark | collected 2008/2010
GGGTAATATCATTCCTTAAGAAAACTTCTTTATGACGCATACCATAATTAATAATCATTTTATCTTGCAACCCGAGTTTCAAAAGCAAACATTTTAGTTCTTCTCGGAAATTATATTTAGATGAGATACAGGAAATAATACTATTTACTGTTTTTCTAACTAAGGTTCTAGTTCCTGTTGTATTTGGACTATTTTCATTCCTGATACCATTGTATTTATAAAAGTCATCACTTTAGCCCTAAACTTATCACTAATAGTCATTGAGCTTGCAATAAGTCTTGCCGGTAATTTGCACTCAAGCAACGGCATTTGTTCATCATTAAAATAATAATAAACATTATATCGTTCTCCTCTTCCTATTGGCTCCATACCTTTTGGAATAGAAGACAAAACAAATTTGTCTCTATTGATATAATAAGTTAGTTCAAATCTATAAGGTAGATTATTCGAATCCTTTAAATCTAATAATCTAAGGTGTATAAAATTAAAAATATCAATGATAGCTTTCAAAATATAACTTTTTCCTATTCCATTTGCACCTATGATAACTGTATTATAAATCGCATTATTAAATTCAAAAATCTCGTCATTACAAAAAATCAACGATGTGGAACCTAAAATAGGATGCTTGTATAAATCTAATTTTTTCAGTCTAAAACTCATATATTTTATCAATTGAAGTTAAACGTTCTTGTCACAGTACAAAATAATTCAATATAAATGGGAAATGCATTTTCTGCATTTATCTATGCAACCCCTTCTATTACATTCTTCAAAGATAGTGAATATATAATAATTATAATGGCCTATTATTACTATTGGATATCGGGCACACATTTTTTTCATTGACAGTTATGAATAATTATTATTAAATACAGAACTAAACTTCAAGTTTCTAAGCACTTACAACCATATATCACCACCAAAAGTTATCTCACAGTTATATTCCGGTGATGTTTCCCACCATCAAAACACCGATTTCCTTTGCCAGCGAACAATTAAAAACGAGTACGTATGGCAAACGAACAAATCACTTTTGATAAGCTGCCGCAGGCGGTAGGTTATCTCACAGAACAGATGGAACAAATCCGTCAAATGGTGGCGGCGTTGCAACCGCAGACTTCTTCCGACAAACATCGTCTTATTGAAATTGACGAAGCCTGTAAAATCACACGAAAGGCAAAGCCTACTATTTACACGCTTGCGCGTAAAGGACTAATTCCAGCCTATAAAAAAGGAAAGAAACTATACTTCTATGAAGATGAGTTGCTGCAATGGATTGAGTCCGGGCGCAAGCAGATGCAGGCAATGTCGCTCCAGGAACAGGCAGCGGAGATAGTACATGGAGTGAAGCGCAAACCAAAGGGAGGCTATAACTTTTGATCTGCACGGTTATGGAAACCTCCAAATTAACAGCAGAAGGTATTATCGGTGAGGCTGTGCGCATCGGAGTCAAGATGTCCGGCGGTGAGTTCCCGATAGAAGTCTTTCCTATCAGGATTCAGCGTATCATCAGCAGTTTGCACGATTGTCAGGGCTATCCCGTGGATTATGTTGCTGCGGCTATCCTTGCGGCCATTGCTGTGGGGATTGGCAACTCCCATCTGGTGCAGGTGAAGCGCAACTGGCTGGAAAGTCCCATCCTGTACATGGCACTGATTGGACGCCCTGGAGCCAATAAAAGTCATCCGCTGAGTTTCGCTTTCCAGCCATTCATTGAACACGACTATTGTCAGAATCAGGAATATCAGAAGCTGTATGCCGAGTATGAACGCACTATGTCTATGAGCAAAAAGGAACGCATGGAAGCTGGTTTGGATGAATATCCGCAGGCTCCCGTGCGCAGAAGCTTTCTTGTTTCGGATATTACTCCCGAAGGATTGAGCCTGATACATGCCCAAAATCCCAGAGGACTCTGCCTTTGGTCGGACGAGCTGTCGGCCTGGTTCAAGAACTTCAACCGTTACAATAACGGTTCGGAAGAACAGTTCTGGCTTTCGGTGTTCAATGCCAAGCCCACGATTTCCGACCGCAAGAGTACGCAAAGTTCCATTTTTATCAGACGTCCCTATATCTCCGTTATCGGTACCATCCAAAAGAAAATTCTGGGCGAACTGGTCAAGGGCGAGCGTTCGAGTAACGGTTTCATAGACCGTATTCTTTTCGTGATGCCTGAATCTGTCTTGAAAAGCAGATGGAACGACCGGGAAACTCCAGAAGAACTGGAAATCCAGTGGCAACAGATTATCGACAAGCTGATCGCACAGGATTGTCCGCATGACGAGAATAATGAGTTGCAGCCTCAATGCCTGCCATTCGATGAAAATGCTAAGCAACGGCTTTACGGTTGGCAGCATGAAAATGCCCGCCAATGTGATATGGAAACCAATGATGCCTTGGTAGGTATTTACTGCAAACTGGAAATCTACATTATCCGGTTTTGTCTGATTATCCAGCTTGCCCGATGGACTTGCGGAGAGTGCGACAAGCATACGATTGACCTTGAAAGCGTGAACCGTGCCATCCTGCTGACTGAGTATTTTCGGACAACAGCCGTAAAAGTGCAGACTGCCGTCAGCCAGGAACAGTTGAGCGAATTGCACCGCAACATCTACCTGAACCTACCTCTGAGATTTACAACGGCAGAAGGTATCGGCATTGCTGAAAGTTACGGGATGAAGGAACATGCTTTCAAGATGTTTCTAAAACGTCACATCGGAACATTATTCAGAAAAGAGAATCATGGAGAATACAGTAAATAAACCTGTTACTATGCACATTTTCGCAACCGAGGGGTTTGTGAAGTTGCGAAAATGTGCATAGTAACATCCAAACAGAAAGAAAAATGAACTACAGATTTACATTAGAACCATACAAAGGTGTCAGCACCCGGCATACATGCCCGAACTGCCACCGCAAAAGTTGTTTCGCCAAATACATTGATACGGAAAAGCAAATCAGTTTTCCAAATTATGTAGGGCGATGCAACCATGAACAAAAGTGCGGCTATAACTATACGCCCAAAATGTATTTTGACGAGAATCCGATTGCCAAAGAGCGATTGAACGAAGAGTTTGTGCCGATGTCAAAGCCACGCATCAGTCTGCCTCCTGCGCCTTCATTCATTGAGCCGGAAATCATGAGGCAGTCCCTAAAGCTGTATCACACGAACAAGCTGTTTCAGTTCCTGAGTTTCCATTTCGGACAGGAGGCTACCGAAGAACTGATGTTACGCTATCATGTGGGAACCTCGAAGCATTGGCCTGGAGCTACGGTCTTCTGGCAGGTGGATATTTCCAGACGGGTACGCGCCGGAAAAGTGATGCTCTACAATCCTGAAAACGGAAGACGGATTAAAGAGCCGCACAACTACATCACGTGGGTACATTCCATTTTGAAGAAAGAGAATTTCAACCTCCGGCAATGCCTGTTTGGTGAGCACCTTTTATCCTCCGACCAGCAACGTCCGGTTGCCCTTGTGGAGAGTGAGAAAAGCGCTCTGATATCCAGCTTCTATCTGCCGCAATACCTCTGGATTGCTTCGGGCGGAAAGAACGGAGCGTTCAATCGGGATGCCATGAGCGTATTGAGAAACCGACGTGTCCTGCTCTTCCCCGATCTGGGTGCGACCGACTATTGGAACAGTAAAATGGAGATGATCCGAAGTCTGGGAATAGAGGTTTCTCTCTTCGATTTTATGGAAAGAAATGCGACAAAAGAAGAACGTGATGCGGGTTATGACATCGCCGATTTTCTGCTGAGAGAAGAGACAAAGGACGCAATTTTCAATCGTCTTATGAACCCAGCCTTAAAAACGCTGGTCGAAACTTTCGATTTGCAGCTTGTCAATGTGGAGAAAGCACCGCTTTCAGCAACGGTTCAACGTACCCGGAAAGGACTTTTCAAACGATGACTGTCAGATGTCTGATTCACTCCTTTTTCACTGGAGCAAGTTTATGCCGGTGTATTACATTTCCCGGCCACTTGCTCACCTCAAAAGAGGGTGAGACGACTCCCGATGGTCACAATTATTAATCTCAAAAGCAAATATTATGGACAAGAAAAATACAGTTACAATCCGTCTTACAGACGAACAGTTCGGCTGGCTTAGAGCACTCAGCCGACGCAGTAAACGCAGTCAAAGCGAAGTAGTGCGTTCACTCATCGAACGCGGTACGGTGCGTGAACGAATTACAAGAGAAAATCTTGACATCATACGAAAACTGATTGGCGAAAGCACAAACCTGAACCAGCTTGCCAGACGAGCCAACGCTTACGGTTTTTATCGTGTGGCCGATGAGTGCAGTACCGCCGTTCAACAGATTTCACAACTCATAAAACAGCTCAAGGATGATAGGTAAAATTGTAAAGGGCACATCGTTTTCCGGGTGCGTAAACTATGTGCTGAAAGAAGATAAGTCACGCCTGCTGAAAGCGGTTGGTGTCTACGGCTCGCCTGAAGAAATAGCGGAACAATTCGAGTTGCAGACTTTACTGAACAACAAGGTCAAGAACAAGGTCGGCCATATATCATTGAGCTTCTCCGCAGAGGACGGTGACCGCATCCGTGACGATGATGGGCTGATGCTGAAGATCGCCCACGACTATATGAAGCTGATGGGAATCGAGAACACGCAGTTCATCATCGCCAGGCATACAGACCGTGAACATCCGCATTGCCACATCGTTTACAACCGAGTGGATAATGACGGCCGCACCATCAGCGACAAGAACGACCGTTACCGGAACGAAAAGGTCTGCAAGATGCTGACAGCCCGTTACCGTTTGCATTTTGCCGAAGGAAAAGAGCATGTCAATTTCATGCGGTTACGTCGTCATGACAAGGTAAAGTATTTTATCTATCATGCCTTGAAACGAGAAGTTCCGAACGCCCGAAGCTGGAGTGAACTGAGACTGGCCTTACGGAAGTACGGAATTGATACGCAATGGAAGCTAAGTCGCACGACCGGAGAGATGCAAGGTGTCAAGTTCACATGTGACCAACTGACCTTTAGCGGTTCCAAGATTGACCGCCAGTTCAGTTTCCTGAACATCGACCAGGAATTGAGATATAACGCACTTTCTGCTACCGTGAGCCAGCGTCATGTACAGGTAGAAACCATACGCGAGGAACCTCGGCATGAATATCAGCAGGAGAATCATTCCGGCATCAGTCTGGGGTTGTTCACTCCCTCTCCTACGGATTATGATACAGAGGAAGCGATACAGGCCAACCGGCTTAAAAAGAAGAAAAAGAAACCGAAACGCAAGCGAGGTTTCAGTCTATAATCAATTTTTTATTAACCATCAAAATTCAAATTATTATGAACTATTCCGATTTTATTTATGATTTCAATCTCTATTTGTGTGAGAGATTCGGTTACAGAAACTGTTGTTCTGTTATGCACAACGCCAACGGCATTTGTGTTTCTGTCCATGTAGGCGAAATGGATTTATACATCCGTTTCTGGGAATACAGTTGTGGTGTTGGCAGCATCCCCGACTGGAGCATTATCATTGTGCGCGGCAACTTCAAACGAAACCAGCAAGAAAACCTGAAAGACCTTGCCCGCTTCTTCAAGGAGTACGCCCCACGCTATGGTTACAAATACCTCTGCACCGAGGATGATGACTACAAGTATTATCAGACCCTTGGTCTGAAACTTATCCACAGAGGATTTTTCAGACAATATAATTATGGGTTGCCGTTAAAGGAGTTGGAGGTATAATGTAGATTTTTAAAAAAGGAGAGGTTTTCCTCTCCTTTTTTATTTTGTAAATCCATTATTTGCCGTTAATAGAGAGGGAAAGTACAGTTGTCCTTCGATATTATTCAGTCCGAATTTTTATAAATAACATACAACAAAGTAAAGAACAAACTACTTCATTTGGGACTTATAGTCCATATATGTTTTCCCTATTAACTGTACCTCCTTACTAATCGTATTTTTAAGTATTGCCTTGGTTATGTTTTGTGCATCAATTTTAATCTGTTTTGTTTCAGTATGATTCTCATATTCAAACTTGATTTCTTTAATCTTGATATTTCCGCAATCTGTTTTTATATAAGCATCGTCAAATGGAAATACATAGTCTTTATTTTGTTCGCAATTTTCAGGTAATTCTTCTTCTAATTTCTGTATATCTGTAATAATCTCATCTTTTGCATTTCTAATCTTATTTTCTTTAGTTGTTAAAGGAATATGGGTTGCATTAATCCATTTGTTGCTACTAGGCGAAAGACTCAAACAGTCCAGTCGTTTTTTATATAATTGGATATTAAAATCATGTGCTTTAGCCCAATCTTCATCAACCTGAAAAAGTCTATGTCTAACAGAACTATCAATAGTTAATGTGGTTTCAGCAACAATAGCCTCTCCCTCTTCCGGTTCTCTTAATTCCATTAAATCAATTCCGTAATGCTCGCCAAATTTCTTTGCCCCTTCTTGATATCCCTTCTTGGTAACCATTATGCCTTTTACATCTTCCAAATCATAAAGGACTCCAAAAAAGTCTCTCACTTTACCAATAGATACTGTGTGGTTATAATTCTTACATTCTATTGCAATCTTAAATGTGGTATTATCATATTGATACTCCCAGTACACATCGATTTGATGCTTCTGGCCTGACTTTCCCGTCAATTTCACATTATGCTTAACTTCTATATTCTTTACATATAAATTCTTCAAAATCTCATTATAAATTTCTTGAGTAAATTTCTCATATTCAATATTATCATTCATGAAAATCAATTTTAAGATTGTCTATACTTCAAAAGTAAACAATTTATTTTAATCAAAATCTCTTAGATACATTGTTTTCGGCCATAATACCGTAAAAAATTGAATTATACGCAATAAAATTTCCTTTTACAGCTAATTATTAATCAAAACTCAATTGCTCTTTTAGGTAAAAAGACTATATTTGTATAATTGTTAATTAAAGATGAGATATGTCCAACAAAAAAATAAACCGAATCAAGGTGATGCTAGCCGAGAAGGAAAAGACTAATAAATGGCTGGCAGAGCAAGTGGGGAAAGATCCTGCTACCATCTCCAAATGGTGTACCAATACGGCACAGCCTAGTTTGGAAATGCTACTTCAAATAGCTAAAGTACTTAATGTGGAGGTTAAGGACTTGCTCAGAGAGTCTGATGAATAAGATTTCTATATACTAAGTATTCTCAAATAAATGCAGAATGTCTGCATTCTTTATTTACACCTTTGCTTATGACATTCACACATAGAATAAGCTAATTTCAAAATTGATTTTATGAACAAACAACAACTTGCCAATAAGATATGGGCATCTGCTAACAAGATGCGCTCCAAGATAGAAGCCAACGAATACAAAGATTATATTCTTGGCTTGATTTTCTATAAATTCCTGTCAGACAACGAAGTGAACTATCTGAAAAGTATTGGATGGACTGATGAGGATATTGTGACACTTGTAGAAGATCATGAGAATCAGGAAGCAATCATGATGATGGAGTATTGCAGAAACAACATCGGCTACTTCATTGAATACAAAAATCTGTTCGGTACTTGGCTGAAACCCAATTCTGAGTTTAGTGTAGCTGACTTGAGCGGAGCACTCAACAGCTTCGACCGCCTGATTAGTCCTCATTACAAACATGTCTACGAGAACATCTTCAAGACATTACAGGCCGGATTGAGTAAATTGGGTGAAAATACAGCCTCACAAACACGCGCGCTTAAGAATTTGATCAAGCTGATAAAAGATATACCTACCGATGGAAGCCAGGACTATGACGTACTGGGGTATGTGTATGAATACCTCATCAGTAACTTTGCAGCCAATGCCGGAAAAAAGGCCGGAGAATTCTATACGCCTCACGAGGTGGCTATCCTTATGTCTGAAATTGTGGCTGAGCACCATAAAAATAAAGACAAAATCGAAATCTATGACCCTACAAGCGGTTCAGGTTCCTTGTTGATTACCATCGGTAAATCGGTTGGACGGCATATCGAAGACAAGAACAAGGTGAAATACTATGCACAGGAACTGAAGGAAAACACTTACAACCTAACCCGTATGAACCTGGTGATGCGTGGTATTAAACCAGACAACATCAATACCCGTTGTGCTGACTCTCTGGAAGAGGACTGGCCTTTGCAGACCGACGGCGGTGACATCGGCAAACCGCTGTACGTGGATGCCGTTGTCAGCAATCCTCCATATTCGCAACAGTGGGATGCCAACGACCGTGAGCTGGATGCACGTTTCAAGGATTATGGCGTAGCTCCTAAAAGCAAAGCCGACTATGCGTTCCTGCTTCATGAACTACACCACCTTAAACCGGATGGCATCCTGACAATTGTACTTCCTCATGGAGTTCTCTTCCGTGGCGATACCGATGAAAACAGTGAAGGGGAAGGAAAAATCCGCCGCAACCTTATTGAGAAGAACAACATCGATGCCATTATCGGACTGCCGGCCAATATCTTCTTTGGTACAGGTATCCCTACCCTCATCATGGTGCTCAAACAGCATCGTGACAATGACGACGTGTTGATTATCGATGCCTCAAAGGGTTTTGTCAAGGAAGGAAAAAACAACAAGCTGCGCGAATGTGACATCAAACGTATTGCCGATACGGTACGCGACCGCAAAACAGTTCCCGGATATTCCCGTACAGTGTCCCGTGATGAAATCCGTCAAAACGGTTACAATCTGAATATTCCTCGTTATGTGGATTCCAGCGACCCTGTTGAAAAATTTGATATTTATGCCACCATGTTTGGAGGCATCCCTCACAGCGAGATTGATGAACTTCAAAAATATTGGGACACATTCCCTTCTTTGCGTGAAGAATTGTTTGTAGCGGATGCAGACAAGCCATATTCACAGCTTAAGACCGAAGATACTCAATCAGTAATAGAGCAGAATTCAGACGTGAAAGCCTTCCAGAAGAGGTTTGCACGGGCTTTCGAAGGTTTTGCCGATAGTGTTCATCATCGGCTGATTGATCAGATAGCGACTGCAAATTCCCAAAAAGAGTTGGATGCTATTTCCGATGATATTTTTGCTCGTTTGCATGGGATGCCTCTCATCGACCGATATGCAGCCTATCAAGCGTTGGCTGACAACTGGCAGAGCATCACCAATGACATTGAGACCATACAGCAGGAAGGTATTGAAGCGGTAAGAGTGGTAGAACCTGCTTATAAACTGGTAAAGAAAGGTGACGAAGAGATTGAAGTGCCGGATGGTTTGAAAGGCCGCATCATTCCTTTTGAGTTGGTACAACAGGAGATTTTCCAGGACGATTTGAAAGCGATTGTCGATTTGCAGATGCGAGTAGAAGAAATCTCTGGTGAACTGGATGAAATCCGTGAAGGTTTCTCAGAAGAGGAATCTGAGGCTTATTTGGATAGTGAAAAGGAAAATGTACTCGATAAGAAAGCCATTACTGCTGGAGCAAAAGCCAAAAAGGATGTGGTAGAAGTAGAAACTAAAGAGAAACTGAATAAGATTGTCAAACTCTGGGAGGAACAGAAAAACAAGAACAAACAAATTAAGGAGGCAAAGCAGGCTCTTATTGACAAAACGGTAGAAGCGATAGAGAACCTTTCAGACGAAGAAATTTCTCTGTTCCTGCATAAAAAATGGATTGATCCTATTGTCAAAGGTATTGATGAAACGCTCGCTGAGATCTTATCTACTTTTGAAGATAAAGTGTGTGCATTAGGGAAAAAGTATGCCGTAAGCTACAAGCATTTGAATGAGGACTTGGAAAAATCTCAAAAAGAATTGTCTGGTCTTATTGGTGAACTAACTGGAGATGAATTTGCGATTTTGGGACTTAACGAGTTGATTAATGCTGGAAAGGAGTAAATGTATGAATGTGCCGGAGATAAGATTTAAGGAGTTCTGTGATTACTATAGTGATGTCCTTCTTGAGAAGTGCCTATCAGTTAGTAATAAAAAAAATAACAAATTAGAATATAAAAAGGAAGACGCTCTTTCTGTTTCTGATGAATTTGGCGTTGTTAATCAGATAGAGCATTTGGGTAGAAGTTATACAGGAAACAATATATCCACTTATAAAATTTTGAACAAAGGGCAGATAGTATATACAAAGTCTCCCCTAAAGCTAAAGCCTTTTGGAATAATTAAAGTAAATAACAACAAACCAGGAATAGTTTCAGTTTTATATGCAATATACGATGTTAAAGAGGGTTTTGATCCTAACTATATTAGTGTTTACTTTGAGCCTAATTTCAGACTTAATAGATATCTTCTACCTCTCATAAATAAAGGTGCAAAAAACACTATTAATATTAGTGATGAAACGGCCCTATCTGGTGAAGTGCATATACCATTATCTTATGCAGAACAACAAAAGATAGCATCCTATTTCCAATCATTAGACTCATTAATTCAAACTACTTCAAAGGAACTTACGTCTTTAAAACAAATAAAGGCGGCAAGCTTACAATATATGTTCCCACAAGAAGGAGAAACTGTACCTAAAGTCAGATTTAAAGGATTTGAAGGAGAATGGGAAAAAATTCCTTTTGGATCATTCTTAAAAGAAAGTTATGAAAGGTCAACAGTAGAAAATGAGGATATTTTATTATCGTCCGCTATTACAGGAGTGTACTTAAACTCTGAATTATTTGGACATCAAAGGGGATCTTCTAATATTGGATATAAGAAAATAAAAAAGAATATGCTAATTCTTTCAGCCCAAAATCTCCATTTAGGAAATGCCAATGTTAATTTAAGATTTGAGCATGGACTTATATCACCAGCGTACAAGGTCTACGAAATTGTTAATATATCACCATTATTCCTACAACAATGGATAAAAATGGATTCTACAAAAAGTTTTTTCCTAAATGCAACAACAGCAGGCGCTAGTTTATGTAGAAAGAATATTGTGTGGGATGATTTGTACAAACAAATAGTATTGATCCCTTCAAAAAATGAACAAGTTAAAATAGGATTATTCTTTTCAAATCTTGACAAACAAATTTCTCTCCAAACCCAGCGCCTTGAGAAGTTAAAACAAATCAAGGCAGCTTGTCTGGATAAAATGTTTGTATAAATATCATTCAAACCTTTAATGGAGTAAATATGAATAATATAAACGACATACAATATTTCGTCAAGGAAAGTCAGTTTGAACAAGCCTTGGTTGACCTTCTCCCCCATCACGGTTGGGAAAAAGAGGTACTCATACAACCCACGGAAGAAGATTTGATTCAGAACTGGGCCAAGATTCTCTTTGACAATAACAGAGACATCAACAAATTGGGTAATTATCCGCTTACCGCAAGTGAGATGCGCCAAATCATCGATCAGGTGAATCTATGTGACAGTCCATACGCCATGAATATGTTTATCAATGGCGGACAGGTATGCATCAAACGCGACAACCCTGCTGATACAAACAATTACGGCAAAGAAGTCTATCTGAAGATTTTTGATGCACGCGAAATCAGTGCTGGGCAGAGCCGCTACCAGATTGCCCGTCAACCTCGTTTCAAGGCTTCACACCCGTTGGGCGGTGACCGACGGGGCGATGTGATGTTGCTCATCAATGGTATGCCAGTAATCCATATCGAACTGAAGCGTTCAAAAGTTGATGTAAGTCAGGCTACCTTCCAGATTAAGCGTTATACCCACGAAGGCGTATTCAGCAACGGCATCTTCAAGATGGTGCAGATTTTCGTAGCCATGACTCCGGAAGAGACACTCTATTTTGCCAATCCGGGCAAAGAAGAGAATTTCAAGCCGGAATTCTATTTCCATTGGGAAGACTTTAACAACACCGTCATACGAGACTGGCGACGAATTGTGTCCGATTTGCTCAGTATCCCTATGGCGCATCAGCTAATCGGTTATTATACTATTGCCGACGATAAGGACAAGACACTGAAAGTACTTCGCAGCTATCAGTATTTTGCAGCCAGCAAAATTAGTGACATAACACATAAAACAAACTGGGATACTCATCAGCATCGTGGCGGATACGTGTGGCATACCACCGGTTCCGGAAAGACCATGACCAGTTTCAAGTCGGCACAACTCATTGCCAATTCAGGCGATGCCGACAAAGTAGTATTCTTGTTGGACCGTATCGAGCTGAGTGTGCAATCGTTGGACGAATATCGTGGATTTGCTGGAGAAGACGAAGCGATTCAGGATACGCAGAATACGGCCATCCTGTTGAGCAAGCTCAAAAGTACGGATAACGACGACCGATTGATTGTGACCTCTATTCAGAAGATGTCGAACATCAAAGCAGGGAAAGATATTTCGCAGGACGATATTGATTTTATAGACCGCAAACGACTGGTATTCATCATAGATGAATGTCATCGCAGTGTGTTCGGCGATATGCTGATAGGTATCAAAAACACGTTCAAAAGAGCTTTGCTTTTCGGCTTCACGGGCACACCGGTGTTCAAAGAAAACGCCAAGCATGAAATCATGACCGAAACCATATTCGGCGACATGATTCATAAATACACCATTGCCAATGGAATCCCTGACCATAACGTATTGGGATTCGATCCGTATATGGTGAGAACTTACGATGACAATGAGCTTCGCGAAAAAGTGGCATTCTCCCAACTGAAAGTAAATAGCATTGAAGAGATCGAAAATGACGAGCAGAAAATGGCTATTTACAACCGATTCATGAATGAACTGAAGATGCCAGACACTTATAAGGAAGGAGATGAAACTATACATGGAATAGAACATTATCTGCCTAAAGACCTGTATCAGCAGCCTGTTCATCATCAGGCTGTCGCTGCCGATATCGCAAGCGGAAGGGATAAACTGAGCAAGAACGGTAAATTCCATGCCATTCTGGCCACAAAGAACATCCCTGAGGCAATAGCTTATTATCGGATATTCAAGGAGCAATATCCTTCTCTGAATGTGGTGGCCGTATTCGACAACAACATAGACAATTCTGATGGCGGAATCGCCAAGGAAGATGCCTTGCTGGAGATGCTGGATGACTATAACCAAAAATATGGAACGACATTCCAGCTTTCCACATACGCCAAATACAAAAAAGATGTGGCCAAAAGACTGGCACACAAGAAGCCTTACCTCAATATAGAACATGATCACGCACAGCAGATAGACTTGCTTATTGTGGTTTCGCAGATGCTGACAGGCTATGACTCCAAATGGGTAAATACGCTGTATGTAGATAAGGTAATGAAATATGTGGACATTATCCAGTCGTTCTCACGTACCAACCGCTTGTTTGGTCCAGACAAGCCTTTCGGCATTATCCGCTATTACTCTTTCCCTTACACCATGGAGCAGAATATCAATGATGCACTCGATGTATATGTGGACAGACCGTTGGGCGTTTTTGTCGATAAACTGGAAAGTAATCTGACAAATATCAACCAGAAGTTCTTGCACATAAGGGATATATTCCAGGCACAAAAAATTGAGAATTTTGCAAAATTGCCGGAAGCAAGAGAAGACAGGAATATGTTTGCCAAAGATTTCAGCCAGATGACCCATCTGCTGGAAGCAGCCAAGCTGCAAGGATTCACATGGGATAAGGATGAATATGAGTTCCAGCATGGTGATACCTATACCTATGTCAAGATGGAACTGGACGAACAGACTTACCTTATTCTGCTGCAACGATACAGGGAACTGTTTGAGGGTAATGGAGGGGGCAGTACGGAAGGAGATGATTTTGACTATCCTATTGACACCTATATCACAGAAACAGGTACGGGTACGATCGATGCCGAATATATCAACTCCAAGTTTGTGAAGTTCATCAAGAACCTCTACATGTCCGGTCCGGGAAGCGAACTGACCAAAGAAGCCTTTAAAGAGTTGCACAAAACCTTTGCTTCTCTTTCACAAAAGGATCAGCGTACGGCAATGATTATCCTACACGACCTGCAAAGTGGAGATTTGCATCTGTCGCCGGGTAAGACAATCTATGATTATATCGCAGAATACCAATTCCGCGAATTACACAAACAAGTAATGATTCTGGCTGAAGCGACCGGTATAAACGCCAGTCAACTGGAGCACATCATGAGTCGTAATGTAACGGAACAAAATCTGAATGAATTCAGTCAGTTTGACAATTTGAAACTGACATTGAACATGGCCAAAACTCGTGAGTTCATTGCCAAAGTAGAAGGTACAGAAGTTCCGGCTCGTCTGGTTATTCCCAAAGCAGACAAATTACTTCGAGAATTTATTCTGGACAGCAGTTGTAGAGAACGTATTCTGAAAGCGTACTTGAACATGGAGGAGAATTATCAATCCGAAGAAGAACAGGTTCCGCAAGATGAAGAAACTCCTACTGAAGAAGTACAGTCTATAGATGTGACTGTTATAAAAAACAACATCCGAGAAATTCTGAATACCACTTTATCGGCAGTGCTTCCACAAATGCGTCCTATCGATGAGATTATAGACAGTGTATTCTATGTGATAGACACACCGTCAATTGACTCTTTGGACAATGTAGGCATGTTTATCCAGCGGGCATTTACAAATCTATACGGTAAGAAAGCAACCATCGTAGATAAGTTTGTTGCATTTAATTTATTAGTCACCAAGTTTGAGGCATATCTGAAGAAACTGTATTATCTGATGAAAGGCCATGAAGTTCCTTCCCAAAATCCCGGTGAAGATGTAACTTGGAAAAACGTAATTTATGCTCATAAATGTCTATGGAATCTGAAATACAGTACGGATGAAGGGAAGCAGCAGCTATATCAATACCTTATGCTCATTAAAGGCTGGAGAAACAGTGAATCACACATTTCTCCTACCGCTTCAGAACAGGAAGTTGATACCGCAATCAGCATCATCTTGACCATGTATTTCTATTCCACGGGTTCTTCTATTACAGATTTGGAAATGAATGGACATGAAATACAAAAATCAGAAAGTGTGCACAAAGAAAATTCTTATGCCCATAAAGTAATTCAGTTGCATCCATATTATAATGAAGAAAATGATGATCAGCAATTAGTCGCTGAAGCGGACGTAAAGGATTGGCCAGAAGAAAAACGAATCGCAACTCTGAAAAAGAGCATTTGCCAGCTTATTGGATATGAGCCTAAAAAGTCACCTTTGAGCAAGCAAAGACATTGGATTGCGATTTATCGTATAGCAGCAGATAAGGGATTTATCATAGAAGGTGATTTTGCTTATTTCAAAAGAATCATTGATGATATGCAAATAAGTAATCTTCCTGTTCCTCTTAAAATCGAATCGCTACAAAGCTCCATCAAAGATGTGTATGCAAAAGATATTGAGGATTGGACAGACAATAACCTTAGTGGAAAAAAATTGGCAGAGTATGAAGATATTAAGAAATGTGCTGATGCGTTTGCCAAGATTGTAGAAAATAATATTAATACGAAATAAGACGATTATCATGAAACATATATCAATCCGTGTGCCTTGGCACGATAATAAATGGAATGGAACAATTTGTCAATGTCCGAAAAATAATCCATTCTGCATGATGCTTCACAATATATCTGAAAGAAAAGATGAGAACAAAGAAGAAACGTATGCAGGAAAGGATTGGAATTCTCTAAAGCAAGATCAATTACCTGCTTGTGTTGGCGAGAATGGTGGCTTTATGAATGAGAAGCCATATAAAAGAATCTTCAAACATGTTTATGCTTTTGGAGAAACACCACATACAAAACTATTACCTACAACAGTTGAACTTCAGCCATATAGCTGTTATGGAATACCTTTTAGATATCTATCTAAGGATTTTCAGGAAAAACTGAATCATAAATATCCTAATATGTCCAATGACGAAACAGCACCGTTTACTACACCTTGGGTATATGGAAGAGAACGACAGTTTGAAATCTTGAATTATTTCAAATCAAATATTGAGGCAGGTAATTCTCTTGGAGTTTTTTATTGTACAAAAGGCAATCCTGTTGATGAAGATGCAAAATTAATTGTTGGTATAGGTGAGATCACTAAAGTTCTGGATGTACAAAAATATGAGACAACAGCCGATTATACATATCCTTTTTGGGATTTGATCTTTGAGCATGGCATAAGAACTGATTTGAAGAAGTCAAAAGGATTTCTTTTGCCATACCATGAATATATGTCACTTGATGAAGACTATGTAAAAGCCCAAACAGGTAAATCGAAACAAGAAGTAATTGATGAAATAAAAATTACTATCCCGAAGTTAGGTAATAGCCAGATTATCTTTAATGAATTATCCTACGGTTGTGATTATGTTAGCAATCACAGTATGCTGATTATTCTTAATGTTGCCAGAAAGTGCTTGGAATCGGTTATTAAACATGGGCTGGTTGGAGGAAACTGGAAACAACAAATTTTGTGGATAGATTCCCAAATTGCAAAGGTGAAGGATATGATAGGTCCGTTCCCTGCTTTCGCCGAGGCTCTATCAGCAATAGGAGTAAATTATGCATTTATAATTGAACAGGATTTACGAAATAATGGATATTGTGGGGTTAAAGATAATCCATGGGAAGCCTTTGATAAATTGATGAAAGGTGAATTGTCTCTTCCTGATTCCGTATATAAAAGTGAACTTACTCATTATCGTATTCTTTGGAAAAATACTCTAAGTAACCAAAGACAAGTGTTGGAACTGCTATCACGTTTTGAAATAAATTCGGAAGTAATAAAATGGTGGTTTGATTGTCCAGACTGCTACGATGAATTATTAAATAATCCATATATTATCAGCGAGGAGAGTCTTATTGAAAATTATCTTCCGGTTACAACCGAAATGATTGATCTTGGCGTAATGGCTGACCCTAAGATTCAAGGGAAATGGACTCCAAAAGCTCCTTCACTAGTGGAATCAGTAATTGATAATAGAAGGATCCGCTCATTTATCATTTCAAAACTTGTGGCAAGTCTCTGTGATGGTGATACATTAATTTCTGCAAACGAGATTGAGTTATATATAAAAGATTGTTTGGCTTCGGACAATCATCAACTGCCATATAATTATTTAATGTCAAACAAAGAGTTCATTGAAGAAAAAACTGTATACCTTAATACTGATGACAGGTGTGCATTGCAGTTGAAGGAATATAAAGAAATTGATGATTATTTGCGTAAGATATTCAAAGGTCGTGCTTCAAAGGATGTCAAATCACCATTAAAAGAAGACTGGAATACGATCGTTAAAGCATCTATTGATGATTACAATGAAGCAAATGAGCGATGCCGTAATGCTGTGGCTGACCAGGTAAAGGCATTGGAAATGTTCTGCAGTAAGCGCCTTTCTGTGCTGGCAGGGGCAGCTGGGACAGGGAAAACTACAGTTGTCAAAGCTTTCTTAAAATCGCCACAAATAAAAGCAGAAGGTACGCTCCTTTTGGCTCCTACAGGGAAAGCACGAGTTCGCTTAGGCAACATGTCAGCAGGTATTCAAGCCCTAACTATTGCGCAATTTCTGACGCGTCAGGGTTTCTTTGACTGGGCTACAATGACACCTTATGTTCCTGAAGATGCAGAAAAACGTAAATATTGTGGAGCAAAAAATGTCATTATTGACGAGTGTTCCATGCTTACATGTAAGGACTTTTATGTCTTAATGAAAGCATTGGATTTAAAGAACATTAATCGAATAATTTTAATTGGAGATCCATTTCAATTACCTCCTATTGGCCCTGGCAGACCATTTGCAGACTTATTTAACTACCTAAAGGATAATAAAGACGAATATTTAAGATCGGCAATAACAAAATTGCGATATGTTGTAAGAACTATTAATACAGGGGACTCTGACATATTGACTTTAGCATCATGGTTCTCTGGAGAAAAACCTGCAAAGAATTCCGATCTCATTTTTGAGCAAGTTGCCAAAGGAAATCTTAATAATGACTTGGCTGTTTATACTTGGAATGATGAAAACGACCTTAAAGACTGTTTGAAAGAGGCCATTGAAAAAGAGTTGCCAGAAGAGGAAGGTAAATCTTTATCCGATAAGATTCGTAAATCTATAGGACTTGACGATGTAAATAAAGCCTTAAATGATCCGTCAAAGGTTGAAAGATTTCAGGTTTTATCCCCGGTAAAAAATCCGGTATGGGGAACATTCCAGATTAATTCGTATTTCCAAGAGTGGGTTGGTATAAATAAGAATTTTTCAATAGAAATAGCTCCTATTACCATATCTGTTCTAGATAAGGTCATTCAATTAAAGAATGAACGCAAGAAATCTACGAGTAAAGAAGAATGTCAACTTTCAAATGGGCAAATAGGTTTTGTTAATTATGCAAATAAGAGGGAAAAGAAATCTACAGTTGTTTTTACTGGGTTACCCAACAAGAGATTTTCATATTATTCTTCTAAGTCAGATGAGGCTGATAATACAATAGACTTGGCTTATGCTATAACTATCCATAAGAGTCAAGGAAGTGATTTTAAGATCGTTTTGGTTGTTCTTCCAAAGAGTGGACGTATACTTTCACGTGAACTAATCTATACAGCTTTAACACGAGCAAGAGAGAAATTAATTCTGTTGATACAAGATAATATATCGTGGTTAATCGAGTATTCTAAACCTCAGATGTCAGTTTTAGCTAAACGGAATTCAAATCTTTTCTCTACATCTGTACGTGAAGATATTTCAAACATTCCATATGTAGAAGGATTGATTCACACAACCTTAAAGCCAGGATTAATCGTACGTAGCAAGTCTGAAGTAATTATTGCTAATATGCTATATGAACGAGGTATTGACTTTGAATACGAGAAAATGATAGAAGATAACGGCCGTCGATGTATTCCTGATTTTACTTTTGAAGATGCATCTGGAGATACCATTCTTTGGGAACATTTAGGAATGTTAGATAATCCCGCCTATAAGGAATCATGGGAAAAGAAACGAGATTTTTATAAATCAATCGGTTACATCGAAGGAGTAAATTTATTTACTACAGTTGACCATGAGAACGGAAGTATTGATTCTACAGAAATTGCTGCAATAGTAGATAAATTAGAAGATTTAATATAAAAGATTATGAACAATGCAGAAAGACTGCATTGTTCATAATTAGCCTTGTATTGTTTGATAAATAGTATTGCCTATGCCAACAAATAAGAATGCACAGTTAAGATACCAGATTATAAATAAATGCCTGAGCAATTGGTCTAGGCGTTACTATATTGAGGATTTAGTAGATGCCTGCAATGAAGCACTCTATTTGTATAATGGAGAAACGAAAGATGGTTGCGGAGTAAAAAAACGTCAAGTACAAGAAGATCTAAAATTCATTGAAAGTGAAGAAGGATATAGTATGGAGATAGATGCCATTCGAGATGGGCATAGAAAATATTACCGATACCATACCAAAGGGGCTTCTATTAAAAATCAACCTATCAATCAAGAAGAGCTCAATTTGATTTATGATGCATTGATACTTCTTAAACGTTTCGATGGAGTACCACAATTTGAGTGGTTAAACGACCTTGAAAAAAGACTATATACGACCAGTAAATTAGGAGATAGTCTGGATTCAGTTGTAAGTTTTCAGCATAATCCCTATCTCAAAGGAATGGATTTATACTATAAACCCATTTTTAATGCAATTGTTAACAAAAGGGTAATTGAAATTATATATCATCCATTTGGGAAGGATGCTAGAACTGTAATTGTTACTCCTTATCATCTTAAACAATATAATAATCGCTGGTTTCTGATCGGCAAACATAAAGACTCGGATTATTTATCAAACTTTGCAATTGATAGAATCGAAGGAGTAAAGGAAACATCTAAACCATACATAATACAACCTGAAGGAATAGATTTTAAAGAATACTTTAGCGATATCGTCGGCATTTCGCGTTCAAATGCTCCTGTAGAAGAAGTCATTTTAAAGGTTAGTGATAAAGCCATTGGATATATTGTGACTAAGCCACTTCATGAATCTCAATCAGTAGTGACAACACCTCTTGAAGATGGATATTGGAAGATAACCTTAAAAGTCCAAAATAATTATGAGTTACGTTCTTTGCTCCGTTCGTTTGGTGCACAAATAGAGGTTATTGCCTCTGAGTCATTACGACAAATGATGAAAGAAACAGCCGAGGCTGTGAGTCAGATATACGAGAAATAATAAAATCACGATAACCAACGATTTATAATATAAATATGAATATGCCCGAAAATTTATATTTAGAATTTGATGCTTTTTTACGATCAATCAAACAAAATTTAGATGGGTCATTTGGTGTCCTATTAGGTGCCGGTGCATCCATCTCATCTGGTATTCAATCGGCAAATGATTGTATATGGGATTGGAAATTTTTAATATATCAATCATTATCAGGTAATCAAAAAAAATTAGTAGATCCCAAAAAATCTGATTTAAGTAAAGACATCATTCAGAAATGGTTAGATGTGCAAGGGAAATATCCACAATTGGGGAGTCCAGAAGAATATTCTTTTTATGCCGAAGCTTCATATCCAATAGATGCGGACAGAACTAAATATTTTGAAAGCCTGTGCAATGGGAAAAGTCCATATGTAGGATATAAATTGCTATGTCTGCTGAATAAATATGGAATTGTAAAATCTGTTTGGAGTACAAATTTCGATGGACTCGTGGAAAGAGCTGCACAACAAGCCAATATAACACCTATAGCTATAAATCTTGATTGCGTTGATCGAATATATAGGACAGAAAGTTCAAGTGAATTACTTTATATAGCATTACATGGAGATTGTAAATTTAGAACACTCAAAAATACGGAGAAAGAACTAGACTCACAAAATAGTGAATTTGTTTCAGCTTTGCGACGTTATTTTGTTGACAAAAATTTAATTATCATAGGATATAGTGGAAGAGATAAATCCCTTATGTCTGCTTTGAAAGAAGCTTTTACGGATAAGGGAGCGGGAAGATTGTATTGGTGTGGCTACGGCAAGGATATTACACCAGAAATAGCAGATTTAATTCAAACTATTCGATCTGCTGGAAGACAAGCGTTTTATATTGACACAAACGGATTTGATAATGTTATGTTATCTCTTGTAAAATTCTGTTTTAATGAAGATTCTAATAAACAAGAGGAAATCAATGAAATACTTAAAGTAATAAGTATAGACAATACAACAACTCCATTTTCCATACATGATGGAAGTAGTACAAAAAAATATCTGAAAAGTAATCTAATTCCTGCTACATTTCCCGATGAAATATTTCAGTTTCAAATTTCATACGATAAGAATGAAAACAGATGGAAATATCTTAGAGAAAAAATTAAAGAAAAGCCCCTTATTGCTGTACCATATAAAGACAAAGTATATGCCATCTCAACTGTATCTACTATCAATGAAGTTTTTGGGAAAAATTTAATTAGTGAAATTGAACGTGTTCATGTTTCTATTGATGAAATAGAAAAAAACAGCTATTTTAAAGAATTATTTCTCAAATCCGTACTTTATGGAATCTCCCAAATTACAGGATTAGGTGTTGATTATAAGCGTTATAGGTTATATAAAAAAGAAATTTATGCAAATAAAAATAATGTAACAATACATGAAGCTATTGAATGTGGATTATCATTTGTCCCACAAGAGAAATATGTCTTGTTTTCAATTACTCCAACAGTTTATTTTATTTCTAATGACCAAATAAAAAAGGAGATCAAACAACAATACTCTCATGAATATTTGGATAAAATGAGAAATCAGCAATATGAGAAGAAATTACAAGAATGGTGTAATATAATGTTTAATGGTAAAAGATTAAGTTTTGAGATACCTGTTAATTCACGAAGTGGTTTTATCTTTAAAATATCCTATAATCGTGGTTATGCTGAGATACACCATTGCGGACAAGGTAACACAACGATATATTCTCCAAAGGAATACAACATAAAACAAACATTATATCATGGCATACATATTAACGAACCCAAGCTTGAATTTATAAATCCATACGTTAATAAACCTGCATATGATGACAATCCGATGAGAGGATTATCAAAATACAGGCCTTTCGATGCGAAATATTTTGATGTATTCCCTAAAGATGTATGTATTGGCAGTATCTGTCCTGCTTCTTATTCTTCAAAATTTAGTGAATTTATAAAAAGACTAAATTCTACAATTTCCGCAGATAAATTATCTGACTATGTACATCATTATACTGGTTTTAGTAATATTTATAACTGTAGACTTGAAATACCTGAAATATATTCTGAAAAATGGGTATCAATAAATGATAATCCTAAAAGTGCCATTAATTTAGCAAAAACTATTTGTACAGAAGGGCAAAAACTTTCAGAACAGTTCCCAGGAATTGTGCTATTAATATTTATACCTAATTCATGGAACAACTATAGACAATTCAATTATCATGGAGAAACATTTGATTTGCATAACTACATAAAAGCGTTTGCCGCCCAACATAGATTCACAACTCAATTTATAGAAGAAAAGACTTTATATGACAGGATGGTATGTGAAATTTCATGGTGGCTCTCTTTAGCTTTATTTGTGAAAGCTTTAAGAACTCCTTGGACTCTTGCAGACTTAGATCAAAATACAGCATATGCAGGAATTGGATATAGCATAAAAAAGCAATATTCAGGTAAAGCTGAAGTTGTTTTAGGCTGTAGCCATATATACAATGCACAAGGACAGGGATTAAGATATAAACTGTCAAAAGTTGAACATCCTCAATTTGACAAAAAGAAAAATCCTTATTTAAATTTTGAAGAAGCTTATAAATTTGGAATGGATATACTGGCTCTTTTTCAAGACGCTATGGAAAAGTTACCTCAAAGAGTTGTAATTCATAAACGAACCCCTTTTAAGAATGATGAGATTGAAGGTATAACAAACGCATTAAAGCAAGCAGGAATATCAGAAATTGATTTGATCACAATCACTCAAGAATATGATTTAAAGTTTATTGCAGAGAAGATTATGTATGGTCAATTTCTTGAAGATGGATATCCAGTTGATAGAGGAACGTGCATTAAACTATCATCGAGAAATGCTTTGTTATGGACACATGGAGTAGTTCCCTCAATACAGTCAAATCGCAGATACTACCAAGGAGGACGTTGTATTCCTGCTCCTTTAAAAATTACCAAATACTATGGGCATGGAGATTTGGAAACTATTGCTAAAGAAATTCTAGGATTCACAAAGATGAATTGGAACTCGTTTAATCTATACACAAAGTTACCTGCCACAATTGACACTTCTAATACATTGGCACAGGTGGGAAACTTGTTAAGACAATATAATGGTGTAACATACGATTACCGTTTCTTTATCTAAAAAGTAGCTCGCCATAAACAGCCTTCATTTATGGCGGGCTACTCGACTATAAATTCTGTTATATCGAAAAAATTCTATACAATTTACACTACTGACTATCCCTATATCAAAAAGATCACCTATCCATCCAACCCTCCTGTAAGCCATTAAGTTTAATTAGTTTATTTATATGATTGCTCACGATAAGCATCGTATGATTTGCCTGATTTATTTTTCCTTCATACTTTTCAATAAGTGGAAGCCCCTTTTCTCGAAGGAACTTGTAATCTTTGAATTCGTTAGGAGCTGTTAGAATTTTAGCCTTCCAAAAATCAGTCACAAAATGATTAATAATAGGTTTTATATCTTCACCCAAGATTTGAATCAATTGTTTCTCCAACATAGGCAAAAGTGCAATTAGAAGTGAGAATGCATAATCTGCCTCACTTTGATAAGCTGTCATCAGATAAGCACAAATATAAACAACATAGTTATCATTCATGTCCAACTTATTAATTTCCGCTATATAGTCTTTATCATACGAAGGTCTATCAAACACAGATTTCACTAGTTCAAATTTTTCAGGATTATTCACTGGATGATAATTGTCAAATACCTTTTTAATGAGTTTCAAACCACTATCATCTCCACGAAGATTCTGACTAAGCGACATCATTAGAAGAGGTACTATACTAAACTCAACAAACTCAAAGTCTGCATTTTCTTTATGCAGTTCAGGGTGATTCTCATAATTAATGCGCTGCGCTTCACATGTATGATTAATTACAAAAAGTATGGCATCTTTATCATTATCCTCAATAAAATATGGTAATAACAGGAAGAGTAGATAATGAACCTCGCGAACTTCGCCTCTTTTCTTACATGCATCCAGTGTTCTATGCGCCCATTCACGAGCCAAATCCCTTAAGCCGACCATTTTACACAGTTGACACATCTGATAACAGGATGTATAGATACGGTCTTCTCTATATAGATCATCAAATGAACTTAAGTCATTTTCAGTGAACATCCCATGATGAGGAATCGCTTGATCTTTAGGCATAGGTTTGTTATCCAAGTCGCACTGATACTTTATTATTAGACACCCTAATAAACAGATAAAGCTCTTGGCAAATTTTTCTTTGCCATCTTGAAGGTCATTCGTGACAAAACGCACACATTCTGATAGTTTTTCAACAGCTTTCTGTTTATTGCCCGCACACCAATATGCATATGACAACTCTCCTATGCACTGATAGTATTCATATATATCTATACGATGTTTAACATCAGAAACATATTGTAGTGCCTCTTCAAGTTCTTTTACTGCCGCATTAATATTAGTCTCAGCCAGAACGTATGCCATCATTTGTTTAACATGCAACATAATATTAGGAATCAACTCGGTATCTGCAATCGAAAGTGACCTTTTAAAGTAATCAAGAGCATGACCATGTACTTCAGCAACATCTCGGAAGTAGCTATTCCCCATTGAACCATTCAAAATCAACTGCGCAAATGGCAATTCTTCATACTTAGAATACTTGCTTTCATATAGCGATCGAGCTTCTTCATAACGGTGTTCAGAATTAAAAATCTCCATAATTGCAAAAACACAAGCGATAGCAAGTTCTGAACAGCGCTTAAGTTCTGCTTTTTCCAAAATTCTGAATAATATCTTCACACGATCATTAACGGGTT